>Ga0208785_1000172_pt1 | contig 28213 bp, 25 predicted proteins | sample DEB08_DNA_2_FD_185499 | JGI IMG/M metagenome (GOLD analysis project Ga0208785, IMG submission 185499) | Aqueous microbial communities from the Delaware River and Bay under freshwater to marine salinity gradient to study organic matter... | ecosystem: Environmental > Aquatic > Marine > Coastal ...
TTTGTGAGCCAGGGCGCGCCCTTTGTGTCGATGGTGAGTCACTCATCGTGCAGGTGCATTTAAGAAAAGACGGTGCGGTTTATCTAAATGACGGCATGTACGGCAGTTTTATTGAAGAAAAGTACAAGCTGCATCTGCCCGTAAGAATGGTTGCAACGCGTGAGTTCTCAAGCGAGTGGGTGGAGTTCACCCTCTATGGCCCTACCTGCGATTCGCTGGATATTTTTCCCCGCAAGATCGCGTTGCCGTCTGACATAAAAGAGGGGGACTGGATCGAGTTTGATCGAATCGGCGCCTACGGGGCGGCGTGTCGTACGCACTTCAATGGATTCTTCGCTGATACCTACGTGGCGGTAGAAAACAATTTCGGCGAATAGCGCGCTATTTGTCCAACGGCAAATCCCGTCTTTAGTTGAAACGCCTGGAGCGGTAGAATTTAGGTACTTCTTTTAGCGTGTTGCGGCTTCGCGACATCGTTTTTATCCAACTGAGATCACGTTATGAACCATGTCATTCGCGTTCACGAAACCGGCGGCCCTGAGGTCATGAAATGGGAAGAGCAGGAGGTCGGCGCCCCAGGTGCGGGAGAGATCCTGCTCCGCCAGACGGCAGTGGGCCTTAACTTTATTGACGTGTATTTTCGAAGCGGAGCCTACCCGGCTCCTGGGCTGCCGTTTACGCCCGGCCTTGAGGGCGCGGGCGTTGTAGAGGCGGTGGGCGAGGGTGTAAGCGATCTCGCGCCGGGCGACCGCGTGGGCTATGCCGCGCAGCCGATGGGTGCGTATGCCCAGTCGCGCCTGATGCCGGCCCAGCGCGTGGTCAAGCTACCAGACGGTATTGAAGAGCGTGTTGCCGCAGCCATGATGCTCAAGGGTATGACTGTACAGTACCTTCTGCGCAGCACCGTGCGTCTCAAAGCCGGCGATACCATTTTGTTTCACGCCGCCGCAGGAGGCGTGGGCTTGATTGCGTGCCAATGGGCCAAGCATTTAGGAGTGAATATCATTGGTACGGTCGGTTCGAAGGAAAAAGCCGATCTGGCCACCGCCAACGGCTGCACGCATACCATTCTCTATAACGAAGAAAACTTCGTGGATCGCGTGAAGGAGCTCACCAACGGAAAAGGCGTAGATGCGGTTTATGATTCCGTCGGCAAGCAGACGTTTGACGGCAGCATGGATTGCCTTCGTCGGCGCGGCACTTTAGTCCTATTTGGCCAGAGCTCCGGTAAGGTCGCGCCGTTTGATCCGGCGAGTCTCTCAGGAAAAGGATCAATATATCTCACCCGGCCGACACTCTTTCATTACACCGATGCGCGCGAAGATCTGGTCAATTGCTCGTCGGAGCTTTTCGAAGTGTTGTTGCAGGGGGCCGTTAAGGCCGATATCAATCAGGAGTACCCGCTCGCCGACGCCGTCAAGGCGCACCAGGATCTTGAGGGTCGACGCACCACCGGCGCCACCGTTTTGTTGCCGTAGCCTATTAGCACGCCTACGCAGATGAACCTTCAGGAAGCGACGCAGCAGGTCACGAAAGGACGCGATCTCAGCGCCGCAGAGATCGGTGACGTGATGCGCCTCATCATGGGCGGCGAAGCAACGCCTGCACAGATCGGCGCGATTCTGACGGCGCTTCACATGAAAGGTGAAACGGTCGAGGAGTTGACCGGCGCGGCTATCGTGATGCGCGAGTTCGCGGCCAAGGTAAGCGTCAAAGCGGATCAGGTCGCCGATTCGGTTGGTACGGGCGGTGATGGCGCCAGTCTATTTAACGTCTCAACCACCGCCGCCCTGGTGGCATGCACCGCGGGCGCAGTGATGGCCAAGCACGGAAATCGCGCTGCGACCGGAAAATCCGGCAGTGCGGATCTTCTCGAGGCAGCTGGTGTAAATATTACGCTCACGCCCCAACAGGTTGCCGAGACCATTGATGTGGTCGGGATAGGCTTCATGTTTGCGCCTACCCATCATGGTGCGACGCGTCATGCCGTGGGGCCGCGCCGCGAGATTGGGGTCCGCACGATTTTCAATTTGTTGGGACCGCTCACCAACCCGGCCGGTGCTCGCTGGCAGCTCGTGGGTGTTTTCGATCAGGATTGGGTTCGACCGCTTGCAGAGGCCTTTAAAAATCTCGGCAGTGAGCACACCGTCGTCGTTTGCTCGGATGATGGCCTGGATGAGATAAGCCTTGCCGCGGAGACGAAGGTCTCTGAATTAAAAAACGGTGCAATCACGGACTATCGGATCGCTCCGGAGCAGTTCGGCATCAAGCGTCAGTCGCTTGATGCTCTGGTAGTCAAAGACGCCGCCGAGAGTCTTGCGGTGATTCAGTCGGTTTTGAGAGGGGACAGCGGCGCAGCGAGTGATATGGTGGCGCTGAATGCGGGCGCTACGATTTACGCGGCAGATCTTGCCGACTCGTTGGAGGCCGGCGTGACGCGGGCTCAAGAGATCATTGCGAGTGGGCAGGCAGTAAAAAAGCTTGAAGAGCTGGCGGCTTATACGCAGCGCTTTCCAAAAGCGGATTAGGCAAGGAATTAGGCAAGGAATTAGGCAAGAAAGAATGCAGACGATATTTGTTCAGGTGAAATGCGAGTTGGGGCAGGCGTATGAGGTGGCAAAAGCGCTTGTGGATCTCGATGGGGTATCCGAGGTGTACTCTGTCTCGGGGCCGTATGATCTTTTGGCTAAATGCTATGTGGCGGACGAAAAAGACGCGGGCCACTTTGTAAATAAGCGAATTCAAACGCTTGGAGGGATTCGCGATACCCAGACCATTATCGCGTTTAATGCCTTCAGTTAACGATTGATCTGGGGACACAAAAAAGGCCGGCTATGCCGGCCTTTTTGATATCTGCACTCGTAGTTACTGGGACTGTGCCACCATGTGATCGACAGCGGCTTTCACCTCGTCATCTGAAAGTGCCGCGTTACCGCCCTTGGCAGGCATCACGCCAGCCTTGCCTTGGAACCCGCCAATGGCATGGGTATAGAGCGTATCGGCACCCTGTGCGATACGCTCTGCCCACGCGGCCTTGTCGCCGGTTCGAGGAGCGCCTGCAATACCCGCAGCATGACAGGCCATGCACGCGCCCTGGTATACCTGCGCACCGTCAATGGAGGCAGCAGCCACCTGAACAGGCTGAGCGGCCGGAGCGCTCACGGTACCGACGTTCATCTGACCCACCGGAGCCAACGTGTTGGTAGATCCGGTGGCGGCCAATGCGTTTCGTTCATCTTGAACGCGCTGAGTAATAGTGCCCGCGTTGACAATCCCCATTGCGATGAGGAATAACGTCAGGATAACGCCGAGAATAAGAAAGATCGTGAAGCTTTTAATAAACTGCTGGTCACTCATACTGCTTGCCATGCCAGGGGTCCTCCGTGAACCGACGAGCGATACGTTTAATCGAAATTTGAAGTGCGCAATTATACTGAAACTGGCTGGTCCCTGGGTAAAAAACACCACTTAAGCAGGCTTTAAAAACGCAAAACGGATGAGTTCCCGACAAAGAATTGTGGTCGCTGAGGGTAAGGCGCTTAGGACTGTGCCGAAAGCACTGGCCGATCTGCATGCAAGCTCGCCGGTCGGCGCGACCCTTGCCTTGAGGCTTGCTCCTCAACCGGAGCAGGAGTGGAATCCACAAAAGGCTGAGGATCTGCTGATTGGCGGCGGTTTTGAGCTACAAAAGCCTGTTCGGTTTCGTTCGCAGAGCGCTATTGCGAATGTGGTTCGGATTGAAAGCCTACCGGATACGGTAGGGCGTTCTCTTAAAACGCTTATTGTGGGATTAAACCCCAGTCCATACTCTGCCCAAAGCGCGGTGCCCTATGGGCGACCGGGTAACCGGTTCTGGCCGGCCGTACTTGCGGCGGGCCTAGCCAGTAAAGACAGGGACCCCTGGCATGCGCTCAGACATCACGGCGTGGGATTTACAGATCTTGTCCGGCGCACGACTCGCCGAGCAGAGGAGGTCTCCGCGACGGAGTTTAAGCAGGGCTTTGAGCGCGTCAAGCGACTGATCCTGTGGCTGAAGCCAAAAGCCGCCTGCTTTGTTGGTCTGGGAGCATGGCGAATGCTCATGCAGCGCGATGCGGTTGCCGGCATTCAACCAGTGACCCTAGGGGTAACCCTTATATATCTCATGCCGCACACCAGCGGCTTGAATGCCAGCTCCCGCCTTGAAGACCTAAAGAAACATTTTCAAATTGTGCGAGACTTGAGCTAACGTGTTTTCTCAATCAGTCGCTGAGCTCATGATCGGAACAAAGCAATATAAAGTGCAACTGCACGTGACACTGACAACAAAAAAAGGGGAGATGTTTCGCCACCCCATTGAGCTGGTGGTAGACGCCGACAGTAAGGAGCTGGCAGAAGCGATAATCAAAGAAAGCACGATCACATCCGAAGTCACCTCGATCTCCCTAACCGCGATTCATCATGTGGGTCGCAATACGACGGGTGGATAAGCGGCGCCAAATTGAGGAATTTTCGCCGTCAATTGGGTTGGGTCATCGTCATTATGGTGGGTTTTCTTATTTCTGGATGTCAAAAAGAGGATCCCTGCAATTGCGAAGTGCCTCGAGCGTGCTGCCGAGGCTTGGTGCCGGAGTGTGCCGCCTGCGAGGAGGGCCTTACGGTCGAGGCATGGCTGAAAAAGACGTGCCCGAATGGTGAGAAGGATGCCTATTACGGCGGTTGGGACGAGACCAATCAGAAGTCGATATGGGTGTGTGAAATGGTAGAGCGGGAGAAAGTCCAAATTACCGAGTGACGCCCTCAGGCGTTGCCGATTAAAAGGAACATCGGTTTATTATAGGATCCATATTGGCAAATCCGTATCAAGCTTGGCGAAAAAAATGGCGCACTGCTTCAGGGAAGTAAAAATGTTTTTGGGCGTTCTGATTGCTGTCCTGCTGATGGCGGCCCAGCCGGCATCGGCAGACGGGCGGGTCTATACGGTGGGCATCGTGCCGCAGTTTGAGGCCAGCCGGTTACACGGGATCTGGCGACCGATACTGGATCGATTGGAGTCCGAGACAGGGCTTCAATTTGTGATCCGTGGGTCGTCCACCATTTCTCAGTTTGAGATTGAATTCGCCGCCGGGCAGTTTGATTTTGCGTACATGAATCCCTATCACTTGGTGATAGCAAACGACAGCGCAGGATACCTCCCAATTGTTTATGACGGGGGGCGTGAGTTGTCTGGGGTTCTGGTTGCGAGCAGGAGCAGTGGGATTACTTCCCCCGAGCAGCTGGACGGCAAGGTGATTGCCTTCCCGGCACCGAACGCGCTTGGCGCTTCCCTGATGATGCGACAGGAGCTTACCGATACGTTCAAGATTTCATTTACTCCCCGTTACGTCAAAACCCACGATTCTGTTTACATCAATGTCCTGGTCGGTGAAGCGCAGGCGGGCGGAGGCGTGCAGGCGACTTTGCGTCGCCAAAAGCAGCAGTACCAGGATAATTTGGTGGTAATTCACAAAACGCAATCTGTGCCACCGCACCCGCTTGCCGCGCTGCCGAGTGTTCCGCAAGACATTCGAGAGCAAGTCCGGACTGCGTTACTTAAAATGGGCGAGACGGATCAGGGGCGGGAACTCTTAAGCAAGGTACCCATTTCAGCCATTGCGCCTGCCGATTTATCCCTTTACATCCCCCTTAAGAATCTTGGTCTGGATCGCTTCTATCAAAAGCCGTAACGGGTAATGGGCCTACGACTCCGGTTTGCGTTGCCTCTGCTGATCAGCCTTGGGTTGATCCTGCTCGCGCTCCAGTTTTACTGGACTCCCCTGCAACTTAAAACACAAAAGGACGAATTTCGTCAGACCAACGTATCGATTCTGGGAGGCGCTGAATCCGCGCTGATTCGCGATCTACTGGCCAGGGACATCGGGTCATTTTTTGCCAATCTTGATCTTTTAAAGCAGCGACATCAAAACACCTGGGTCAATCTCTCCTACATCAACGACAGCGGCTTGCAGATTTATCCCCTATTTGAGGATCCAACAACCCTGTTTGATTCCAGCGGTCTTGTCCCCGTTCGCTATCCGCTCTCTATCTCGGGCACCGATCTGGGCATCCTTCAGATCGATATCAATTGGGGAAGCAAGCGCGACGAGGTGCTCGCCGGTATTGCGCAAATCCGAAATCTGATTATTGGGTTAATCGTCGTGGTCATCGTTATCACGTTGGCCAGTTTTCAGGGCGCGGTGCTTCGACCGTTAAGAGAGCTGAGTCAGGCGACTCATAACATCGCCCAGCGTAATTTTGACGTGTCGCTGCCCCCGCCTCCGGCAGGTGAGATAGGGGAGCTCAGTCGGTCTTTTGGGCTGATGCTTCGGGAGTTGAATTTTGAAAAAGAGGTGCTTGATGCGCACGCCATCATCTACGAAGCGAGTGCAAGCGGCGTCCTGATGAAAGTGAACGATCATTTTATTGAGGTCAGTGGCTTTTCCCGCGAGCAGCTTTTAGGCAGGGACCATTTATTCCTAATGGACGAAAGTGCTGATGGGCAAGACCCAGCCAGTATCACGACCGCCATTCGGGGTGGGGCCGTCTGGAGCGGTGAGCTGCGTTATCGGAACCGCGAGGGCCGGCCCTACTGGGTGAGCGCGACCATCGCGCCGCTTCTAGACGAAAACGGACAGGTCGAGCGTTACCTATCGATTCAGACGGACATTACGGCGCAAAAAAATGAAGAGCGCGCCCGAGTTGAGGCGGAGACGCGAGCTGCCACCGATGTACTGACAGGCCTTTATAACCGACGGCGCTTGGATCAGGAGCTGGAAAAAGCCGTTGAGCGCCGTGACCGTTACGAGCTGGATTTTTCAATCATGCTGCTCGACATGGATCACTTTAAGTCTGTGAACGATACCTATGGTCATCTGGTGGGTGACGATGTGTTGATTACGCTTGCAGATCTTCTGAGACAAAAAGCAAGAAAGGTAGACACTCTGGGTCGATGGGGTGGTGAAGAATTTCTGATTATTTGTCCGGGTGTCGATGTTGACGGCGCGAAGAACCTTGCGGAAAGAATCCGCAGGGCCGTCGAAACCCATCCATTTGAAACCGTCGGGTTCAAAACAATCAGCGTGGGTGTGGCGTCGTGCACGCATGACGAAACCATCACCGATTTGTTGGCCCGCGCCGATGCAGCGCTTTATGAGGCGAAAGAATCCGGGCGTAACCGCGTGGTCGCGCGATAAAACCCAGCGCTATGTCTTGGCTCAGGGGAGCCCTGGGAAAGAGCTCACAAATTCGATCCTGAAATCGGCAAAACTCGTGACGTACTCGATTGTGAAGTCCGGGAACGAATCCACGAACTCCCACTCGCCGCAGTCATCTGCGAAGGAGCTTTTCTTTTCAACCTTAAGATCGGGAAAGGATTGAACCTCTTCAACCTTGAAGTCTGCAAAGCTGCTGACAACCTGCACCTTGCCGTAAAGTTTCTTGCCGTTTAGCGTGCAGTCGCTATCGATACTGCCGGCAAATGCGCTGCTTGAAAGCAAAACCAGTAAAGCGAAATATTTCATAATGCTGCCCCAGCGCCCCTGACTTGACCGAATCGATGCCGTGTCTGGATCATATCAAGAAAATCCCAAATGAAATCCAGCAGCTAAAAGAGCGCAAATCGGCTAATGGGCGTAGAAAAGTGACGATGGCAAAAAGGTCGAGAACGTAACTAATTTCCTTAACACATGCAGTTCCACCTCAACGGATTTAATCCGGGCGATCCACGGTTCTCGGACCCTCGGGACGCCCTCGTTGCGCCGCCAGTAAGCCGGACGCTGCCGGCGACCTGCGACGTGATGATCGTCGGCTGCGGGCCGGCGGGCTTAAATCTCGCCGCTCAGCTCAGCCAGTTTGGAGACATTCACACCTGTATTGCTGACGCCAAGTCAGACCGCCTGCTGATTGGGCAAGCCGACGGCATTGCCTGTCGCACCGTGGAGATGTTTCAGGCGTACGGTTTTGCCAGCGAGTTGATCCAGGAGGCCTATCAGGTGAATGAGGTGGGGTTCTGGAAGCCAGACCCCAACAACCCGGCGCATATCACAAGAAGCAGCAAGATTGAGGATGTGGAAGAGGATCTTTCTGAGATGCCTCATCTGATTCTCAATCAAGCCAGAGTGCATGATTATTTTCTCGATGTGATGAAACGCGGTCCGGGCAAGGTGGAGCCGGTTTATTCGCGTCGGCTGGTGAATGTCGCGGTGGATCAGTCTGACTCTGAATATCCGGTAAAGCTCAGTTTCATCTCTGTGGATGACCTTGGGAAGCAAACGCACCATGAGGTGCGTTGTAAATATGCGGTCGGGTGTGATGGCTCTCGCAGTCAGATGAGACAGAGTATCGACCAGCAGCTTGTGGGCGATGCCCTGAATCAGGCCTGGGGCGTGATGGATGTATTGCTGGTAACAGACTTTCCCGACATTCGCTTAAAGGCCGTTATTCAATCGGCGAGTGAAGGCAATATTCTGATTATTCCGCGTGAGGGTGGATATATGGTTCGGCTCTATATTGAGCTGGATCAACTGAAAGAAAACCAGCGGGTCGATCGAGCGCATATGACCCCCGAGATACTGATCGACGCGGCCCGCCGGATCATGGCGCCGTATACATTAGATGTTAAGGAGGTACCCTGGTGGAGCGTCTACGAAATAGGCCAGCGCCTGACCACTTCCTTTGATGACCGCGCTGACGGATATGCTCCGAGGGTATTTCTGGCGGGAGATGCCTGTCATACCCATAGCCCGAAAGCCGGCCAGGGCATGAACACGTCTTTAGCAGACACCTGGAATCTTGGCTGGAAGATGGCTCATGTGCTTCGGGGTACAGCCGACGAATCGTTGCTGGCCACATATGCCGATGAGCGCCGCGCGGTGGCTGAGGATTTGATTAGCTTCGACCGCGAGTTCGCGCGCATGATCAGCGCAAAGCCGCGCTCAAAAGAAAATCCAGATGGTGTTGATCCGGCAGAGTTTCAAAAGTACTTCCAGCTTTTTGGGCAATTCACCGCAGGGGTTGCCATTCAGTATCGATCATCGATGCTGGTGGGTCCTGATACCCATCAGTCGCTCGCAGCCGGGCAGGTGATCGGAAAGCGTTTTCACTCTGCGCCGGTGATTCGACACGGTGACGCCAAGCCGGTTCAGCTGGGCCATTGCATGACGGCCAACGGGGCGTGGCGGATTTTTGCTTTCGCGGGCCGTGCGATTCCCATGAGCAGGGACTGTGGTGTAAGGGCGCTCGCCGAGTTTCTTTCGAGCGACTCAAGATCTCCCGTTAGGCGCTTTACACCGGAAGGAGCCGATATCGACTCTGTAATGGATTGCCGTGCGGTATTTCAGACGCACCATCACGAGATCGAACGCTCAACGCTGCATGCCTTTTTTAAGCCAGCAAAAGGGCGATACGGTCTCGAAGATTTTGAGAAGGTGTTTTGTGTGGACCATCGATCGGGCAAACATGTCTACGACATGCGCGGCATTGATAAAGAGCGCGGGTGCATCATTGTTGTCCGGCCCGATCAGTATGTAGCGTCCGTTTTGCCCTTGGATGATTACGATGGGCTTTCAAACTTTTTCGATGGAGTGCTAAAGCCTTTAAGCGGCGCAAGCTAGCGCACACATCGAAAACCGATGTAAACCACCGCCATGTCTCGCGGTTTTCGAGCGATATAGTCCGCCTGCATTTGTCGGGCTCCATACCACCAGCTCCCGCCGCGAGTGCCTTTGGTTTCGGCATCGTCGATCTCAACCCATTCCCAGACATTGGCGCCCATGTCGTAAAGGCCATTGACACCCGCTGTGGTCGTCGCAACCGGGGTGTGACCGGCGCCGTGATCCAAGAGATGGGCGACGGGCACCGCGGGATGATCGCCGCATGCGTTGAGGCAGTTAGCGCCGTTCGGGGATTCTCCGGTGGGGAAGGGGTATGTTTTCCCTCTCTCAAATGGCGCGGGGGGTGAGAGGCGTTGTTCGGTGTAAGCGGCGGATACCCATTCACTCTCGGTAGGCAGTCGCTTCCCGGCCCAGCGACAGTAGGCGCTTGCTTCATCAAACGTGACATGAACTGCAGGCTCATCATCGCGGGCGGGCAGACCGTAGGGGTTTCGCCAGGTCCATCCTAATTTTTTCGTCCAGCCGGCTTCAAAAACAAGCCCGCCGCCGCCGCGTTCGGCTTCGGTGACAAAGCCGGTTTCGTCGCTGAATGTTTTAAAGGCACCGATAGTGACTTCAGTTTTATCGATTGCAAAGCCAGGCAGGGTGACCATATCGGGGGCCTCGGCGTTTACGGCACCCATCGGGAGAGCAAGGCCCGCCATGAGCCAAAGAAAAAGAGATCTGTAAGAGCCGTGAAGCGGCATCGGCGTATTTGATCGCATGGTGTTACAACTAGTACTGATAAACTGTGGACAGTAACCATACCGAATTTTCGAACTTAATATGTCGACGACCGATAATGCAGCCCGTATTCGCTGTGAAAACGATGTTTCGCTCAGCGAGGCGATATTGCGCCGGCCGGAGGTTATAAAACTACGCGAACAGATTGAAAACCAGGAAAAAAAGCACAAAGGCCCCGGGGTACGACGCCAGCTCTTAAGCACGTCTGTGCGGCTCAGCCGATCGATGTCACGCCCACTGCATGACATGGCCGATCACTGTAAAGAACGCCTGGGGATTCAGAGTCTCTTTGAGCTTTACGTCTATCCCTCCCCGATTTTCAACGCCGCCTCTTTCAAGCCGGAAGACGGACGGGTATATCTGATGTTTTCGTCGTCATTGCTCGAGGCGTTTTCAGAGAATGAGTTGCTCTTCGTTGTAGGACATGAGCTTGGCCATCATGTGTATCGTCATCATGAGATTCCCATCGGCTATATCCTTGGCGGTGATGCCCGACCCTCGCCGTCCTTAGCGCTCGAGCTCTTCACCTGGTCGCGCTATGCCGAAGTGTCGGCAGATCGTGCCGGCGCGTTCTGTGCGGATGATTTGCCAAGCGTTGCGCGCGCGCTATTTAAATTGGCGTCGGGACTTGCTGATGATCGGGTTGTGCAGTTCAATCTCAAGGAATTTCTCTCGCAGGTAGATGCCATGCTTGCCTTTGGCGAACAACCTGGGCAGGGTGCGCCGATACAGGACTGGTTTTTGACGCATCCGTTCAGCCCTTTGCGGGTAAAGGCGCTGACTGTTTTTGATCAGTCTGAGCTCATTTGTGCTGGCGGAATGTCGAAAGACCAGCTTGAAGAATCCGTGCGCAAAATCATGGGGGTGATGGAGCCCGATTACCTCAAGGGTAAGACAGAATCAGCACGGGTGATGCGTAACCTCTTTATCGCAGGGGCGGTTTCGATTGCTAGTGCGTTTGAGGGAATCAGCGAGCAGGAAAAAGCGGCGCTGTCGGAATTTTTCGAGGACGGTTTCTCAATCGAAAAGCTCGATCCGGATCAGCTTTTGGCGCTACTCCCACAAAGGCTTGGTAGCGCCGTAGAAAAAACCAGCATGTCGCAGCGTATGCAGGTACTGCGTGATATTTGCGTCGTGGCTCGGGCGGAAACTCCGGTCTCCGGGATCGAGCGAAACCTTCTTGATGATATGGCCGGCCGATTAGAGATTCCCAATGACTTCGTCGCGCAGTGCCTTGCATCTCAAGTGGAGTTGGATTGATCCAGCGATTAACTTATTGCACTGACTTGTCCAGGACGATCCAATGAACCCCGACCAGGTTCACATCCATAAGTCGGTGTCTGGCGATCCTGACGACGATCATGAGGACCCGGTTTGTCATATGAGGACAAGCGCGAGCAGTCCGCACTCAGTCCAATATAAGGGAGCAGACTTTCTTTTCTGTAGTTTTTCCTGTCTTAATAAATTTAAGGGAGATCCAGAGCGTTTTCTCGGGGACGCAGGATTCTCTCAATCGAACCCATCCACTCCGGTTGCTGTTGATGCGGAGTACTTCTGCCCCATGCATCCGGAAGTGCGCCAGATAGGCCCCGGCAGTTGCCCCCTTTGCGGAATGGATCTGGAGCCCACGGTCCCGACTGCGGATGCTGAAGAGCCTAGCGCAGAGATCAAGGACACGCTGAGACGATTTTGGGTCGCTGCGTTGCTTTCGGCTCCTCTTTTAATCATCTCAATGGGCGATATGCTGCCGGGCCAGCCGATCTCGAGCGCGATACCGCGGGAGATCACAATTTGGCTGGAACTCGCCTTCGCCACCCCGGTGGCGCTATGGGCAGCTTGGCCGTTTTATCAGCGTGCCGTCCGGTCGGTAGTGAACCGAAGTCTGAACATGTATTCCCTGATTGGACTCGGCGTCGGCGTGGCCTATAGCTATAGCGTGGTAGCAGTTATCTGGCCTAACTGGTTCCCCGCTTCCTTCCGAGGACATGACAACTCAGTGGGCGTGTATTTTGAGGCGAGCGCGGTCATCGTAACCCTGATACTTCTTGGTCAGGTGCTGGAATTGCGAGCGCGAGCGCAAACTGGCTCTGCGATTAGAAAACTACTAGGCCTTTCGCCAAAGCTCGCTCGGGTCATTCGCTTAGACGGGATGGAAGAGGACATCCCGCTTGAAGACGTCATGGTGGGTGAACTGTTGCGGGTCCGTCCAGGAGAGAAAATTCCCGTGGATGGAGTGATTACCTCCGGCCGATCATCGGTTGACGAGTCGATGCTAACTGGCGAGCCGATACCCCAGGAGAAGGGGGAAGGAGATCGTGTGGTGGGTGCAACGATAAACGGTACCGGCTCGCTGGTGGTTCAAGCCACTCAGATCGGCAGTCAGACGGTCCTGGCGCAGATCGTCCAGATGGTGGGCCAGGCGCAACGGAGCCGTGCGCCTATTCAGCGGACGGCAGATGTGGCGGCCAGCTACTTCGTCCCCGCCGTGTTGGTGATAGCCATTGTGGCATTTTTTGTTTGGGCATTTTTTGGACCCGAACCGCAAATGGCCCATGCAATCGTTGTCGCAGTCGCGGTGCTTATTATCGCTTGCCCTTGCGCGCTTGGTCTGGCGACGCCTATGTCGATCATGGTCGGGACGGGCCGCGCAGCGACTCGCGGGATTTTGTTTAAGGACGCACAATCGCTTGAGCTACTGAATGGCGTTGATACTCTTGTGGTCGATAAAACAGGCACGTTAACTGAAGGTCGTCCCATAATGATTGAGGCATGTGCTTTGGGGTCCGATGACTCCAGGACGATGCTGGGTTTGGCGGCTAGCCTTGAGAAGAGCAGCGAGCATCCTCTTGCCAAGGCGATCCTGGCTGGCGCGAACGACGCTGACGTGAGTCTCGATGACGTCCAGGATTTTGAATCCATTACGGGCAAAGGGGTCCTCGGCACGGTGTCTGGGCAACGGATCGGACTGGGCAATCAGGCGTTGATGAATCAGATCGGAGTCGATACCTCGATGGTCAGTAATGAGGTGCTCGACCTGCGTCGTAAGGGCCATACCGTAATGTTTCTCTCAACCGATCAGGCATTTGTGGGTTTCCTTAGCGTAACTGACCCCATCAAGGAAAGTACCCCCGGGGTTATCGATGCGCTGCATGGCTCAGGTATTCGAGTGCTGATGCTGACCGGTGATAGCAAGGAAACGGCCGATGCGGTGGCCGCGCAGTTGGCCATTGACGAGGTATTCGCGGAACTGATGCCCGAGGATAAGGCGGAAACCGTCAGAGCATTGCAGGCAAAAGGAAGAACCGTTGCGATGGTGGGCGATGGCATCAATGACGCGCCGGCCCTCGCGCAGGCTGACGTCGGTATCGCTATTGGTACAGGTACGGACGTTGCTATTGAAAGCGCCGGCGTCACACTCCTTAATGGCGAACTGTCGGGAATACCGGTGGCTATCGATTTGAGTCGTGCGACCCTGCGAAACATCAAGCAGAATCTTTTTTTCGCATTCGTTTATAACGGCCTCGGCGTTCCCATTGCGGCGGGATTACTCTACCCATTTATCGGTGTCCTGCTGAACCCCATGTTGGCCGCCGCTGCGATGAGCTTGAGTTCTGTTTCGGTCATTGTGAACGCATTACGACTTCGCGGCGTGCGGTTGGATTAAAACAGGTGTCAATACAGAGCATGTCTAAAAATGAAGTTGGGCAACGAGGATAGAAGATGAGTCGCGGACAATGGCCTAACCAGTTTATTTTTATCCTCGCCGCTGTGGGCTCGGCTGCCGGGATTGGTAACTTGTGGCGGTTTCCCTACCTGGCGTATGAATACGGCGGAGGGGCGTTTGTATTGGCGGTAATTGTGGCTAATCTTCTTATCGGCATTCCTTTGTTAGCGGCAGAAGTGGGCCTGGGTCAGATGCAGCAAAAGGCCGCGCCAGACGCATGGAAGCAGATGAAGAGCGGCCTTAAATATCTTGGCTGGTTCACCGTCACCATCGGATTTTTTGTGTTGGCGTACTACATGGCGGTGCTCGCTTGGGGCGTGGCCTATCTTGGTGCCTCGTTTACTGTGGCCTGGGGCGATGACCCTAGCGGATTCTTCTTCAATCGAATCCTTAATCTTTCCAGTGGGCCCGACGCGTTAGGGGGTGTCTCTTGGCCGGTGCTGGCGGGAATGGTAGCGATCTGGACCTTTTTGTATTTCAGCGTCTGGAAAGGCGTGGAGAGCGTCAGTAAAGTCATTCTCTGGACCGCGACTCTGCCATTTGCGATCCTGGCGATGCTGATTGTGCGGGCGGTATCTTTAGAAGGCGCCGCGGATGGCTTGCGTCTTTTCTTTATTCCCCAGTGGACAGCGCTTTTAAATCCAAAACTTTGGATGGCCGCGTTCTCTCAGGTGTTTTTTAGTCTGTCGCTCGCGGGCGGCCTGATGATTGCCTACGGAAGCTTTAAAGAGCGTGGCTCGGAAATCACGAAGAGTATCGTCTGGGTGGCGGTGGGCAATTTCAGCGTGAGCATCATGTCGGGGGTCGTGGTCTTTGGCACCCTCGGGTACATGGCGTTGGAGCAGGGCGTCGCGATATCCGAGGTGGTGCAGGGCGGTCCCTCTCTCGCCTTCGTGACCTTCCCGATGGCGATAACGCTTATGCCCGCATGGAATGAACTCATTGCGGTCGTCTTTTTCGTGATGCTACTGACGCTCGGGATCGATAGCGCGTTCTCTATTTTTGAGGCCTTCGCGACGGCCTTCAAAGATCGCTTTCCGAATGTGTCCGTAAAGAAAATTACGCTCATCATCGCGACCCCCTGTATCGTATTAAGCCTGCTTTTTACCTCTGGCGCTGGACTTTATTACCTCGATATTGCCGATCATTTCCTCGTGAATTACGGCATGGTGTCAGTCGGTCTTCTGGAGGCCATCGCTATCGGTTGGCTGCTGAAATCTGATGCCCTTAGGGTGTTCGTCAATCAGGTATCGGATTGGCAATTCGGTCGCTATTGGAATCTCACACTGAAATTCCTCATTCCCGGATTTTTGGGATTTCTGCTGATCTACAACCTGATTGATGAAATCCGGCAGCCCTATGAAGGTTATGCGCTGTGGGCGCTGGTTTGGCTTGGTGTGTTCCCGGTTTTGGCGGCGCCGGTTATCGGCGCTCTGGCTGAACGTCTCACTGAAAAGGGCTCAAGCGTCGGGTAGGGAGGCGAGCGCGTGAAGCGCGCTCAGTTTTCGGAACACCGATCGACGGCCGATGATGAACTGTCGAAGCGGTTGGGGCATCCGGCGTCCAAGACACGCCACCACAGACACTAAAAGTCGATACCGGCGGGGATTAAGGGTATGACCGAGTGTTACCAGACCGGCAACTTTTGCCGCAACGCGTTGGCGAGTCTTGGCTGACGGGTCGGAGGTCGCTGGCGCATCACGTTTGGATAACGACATGCAAATATCCAGCAGCGCGTTTTCATCCGGCCAATACAGTGCGGATGTGCCGCCTTCGAGAAGATGTCTGGCATTGAGATACAAAACAAAATCAGGAAGTTGCAACTCGATCATTTTCTGGAAAAACGAAAATTCCTCGGTGAGGTGCGGGTCGAGAAAAGGGGCGGCGGCGTTTCTCGCCGACCTGGGGAGCAGTACCCGCTGATGACCAACCCCTTTCTCAAATTGCAATAGCGCATCGATAAAAGCATCGAGCCCGGATTCCAGTGAAAAGCCATCAAGTGCGCTCAGCGCGTCAAAGGCGCGAGCGGAAAAGGCATTGAGGTCTGTCGCCGCCTGCCGTCCCCCGGTGAGCAACGATAAGGATCGGGATTGATTATTGAGAAAGTAGCCAAAGTATCGGTTGAGCAGCGCAGGCAGTTGGCTGGGCTGAGCCGACCCCTCTTGGCAGACTCGAACGAGTAGTCGAAAAGGATAATTGGACATCCGCGCCAGCGAAAGACGGCTTGCGAGCAAAGATTGCGCTTGCCAATTCACCTGGGAGATCAGCTGCCGAACGGGATTTCGCAGCAGGACAAAATACCGGTGGCCCTTCGCTGGCGGAAATGCGGCGGCGAGGGTCGACAGACGCAAATGACCTGAAAGCCAGGCAGGGTTGCCAATCCCCTTGGCGCTTAATGCAGGAGTTGCCGGCTCGCCCGCGGAAGTGACGAAGCGCTCGACATGGTCCAGCGTCGTCACCTGGTTAGCACGCAGGCAATTATTAAAGTATGTGCCACCGGTACGCGGCACATGGATGAGAACGTTTGCGGTCGAGCCGTTGGGCGTCTGTCGCGGCGACGTTGCTTTGATGCAATAGTGCTTCATCAACTGCCTCACCGCCTGTTCGGTCGCGCCGACAGAGGCGGGCGAATGGGTTCAGCGAGCTGTCGCGCTTGATGACAAAGCGTCAAGAGCGGCCTGCACACCGCCGGTCTGATGCGGAACGCCGGCTATTTTGAGGCCCATCTCCACCCCGCTGAGCGTGCCGGCAAGCATCAGGTCATTGAAGTCACCCAGATGTCCGATCCGAAACACCTTGCCGGCGAGTCGCCCGAGACCGTTCCCCAGAGACATATCGAAATAATCAAGAACAGTCTTTCTGAATTGATCAGCGTCATGACCGTCCGGCATCAGGACCGCGGTCAGCGAATTACTGTATTCAGAGGCATCAAGACAAAGAATCTCAAGCCCCCAGTGACGCACCGCCTCTCGAGTGGCCTCGGCGTGTCTGGCATGGCGGATGAACACGTTCTCAAGGCCTTCCTCCAAGAGCATATCCAAAGCGACCTTAAGACCGTATAACAAATTAGTGGAAGGGGTGTATGGGAAGTGCCCCGCGGTGTTAGCGTTCAGGATATCGTCCCAGCCCCAGTACGCCTTCGGCAGGCTCGCGCGCTTTGCGGCGTCTAGCGCTTTCGCACTGATTGCGTTAAAGCTCAATCCAGGTGGAAGCATCAATCCCTTTTGCGAGCCGGCGACCGTCACATCGACGCCCCATTCGTCGTGGCGATAATCGATCGAGGCAAGCGATGAGATGGTGTCGACCATCAGCAGAGCCGGGTGCCCGGCTCGATCGATGGCTTCGCGAACCGCCTTGATATGGGAGGTTACGCCGGTAGAGGTTTCATTATGGACGACGCACACCGCCTTAATGTCGTGGGCAGTATCGTCTATCAAACGGGCCTCAATCGCGCTGGCGTCCGTTCCGTGGCGCCAGTCTGTGGAAATCAATTCGGGGTTAAGTCCCAATTTCTCAGCAAGTTTGAACCATAGGCTGGCGAACTGCCCCGTTTCGCACATCAATATGCGGTCGTTTGCAGACAGGCAGTTGACGAGCGCGGCTTCCCAGGCACCGGTGCCCGATGCGGGGTAGATAACGACCGGCTGTGAGGTTTTAAAGATTTGCGGGAGGCGTTCCAGAATGTGGCGCGTCAGCGCGGCGAAGCCCGGACCCCGATGATCCATCGTGGGTGCATCAATTGCGCGTAAAATCTGATCCGGAACGTTTGTGGGTCCGGGGATCTGAAGGAAGTGCCGACCGCTCATGAGCTGGTAAAGAGGTAATGGGAAACGACTAATTGTATCCTCAGTACTGCGCCTTCAGTCGCACGCATCCACGCCCAAAAAGCAAAACCTTGCAGCCTGTGTCGAATCAAGCTTTATCCAAATCCTCGTCGCTAGCCGAACGCCTCCAGGTAGAGGTGGAGGGTGATGTGCTTTTCGACTCGTTTTCCCGGGGTCGTTACGCGACAGACGCGTCGATCTATCAGATCGAGCCGATTGGCGTCCTCATACCCCGTAGCTGGGAGGACGTGATTTGCGCCATCCAGATCGCGGCCGAAGAGGGTGTGTCCATCCTGCCCCGGGGTGGCGGTACCTCCCAATGCGGCCAGACGGTGGGTCAGTCGCTGGTTATTGATAACAGCGCTTTTTTAAACCAGCTGATAGAGATCGACCCACAGAATAAAACAGCAATCGTTGAGCCTGGCATGGTTCTGGATCAACTGAACCAGGCGCTTGCAGGCCACGGGCTGATGTTTCCGGTTGATGTGTCTACCGCGAGTCGAGCGACCATAGGCGGCATGACCGGCAACAACAGCTGTGGGGCACGATCCATCCGTTACGGCACCATGCGGGATAATGTTCTGGCGATCGACGCGATCAGCGCAACAGGCCAGCGCGGGTTCTTTGGCGAGTGGACCAATAGCCAGCGACCCGACGTGCTCACGCAGGCGTTACTGGATCTGGGTCAGTCCTACGCGCACGAGATCGACGAGCGTTTTCCAAAGGTGCAGCGGCGCGTCGGCGGGTACAACATTGATGCCCTGGTTCCGCAGGTCGCTCAACCGCTTAACCTTTCCCATCTCTTGGTGGGTTCAGAGGGTACGCTCGCGTATTCAGAACGAATCCACTTGAGGCTCTCACCGTTACCTCAGCACAAGACGCTGGGCGTATGCCATTTCCCAAGTTTCTATTCGGCGATGGATGCATCACAGCATTTGGTCCAGTTGCAACCTAGCGCGGTTGAGCTGGTAGATCGGACGATGATCGAGCTGTCGCGTGATATTCCGCTGTTTCGTCCCGTGATTGAGCGATGCGTGCGTGGTGAGCCCGACGCCATTTTGCTGGTTGAGTTCTCTGGCGATAACCAGAACGAGCAGGTGCAGGCCATTCACCGATTGCACGAACTCATGGGTGATCTTGGTTTTGACGACGCTGTCGTCGATGCGATCGACCCTGCTTTTCAAAAGGAAATCTGGGAAGTTCGAAAGGCTGGCCTCAATATCATGATGTCAATGAAAGGCGATGGAAAACCCATCTCTTTCATTGAAGACTGTGCGGTGCGTCTTGAAGATCTCGCGGAGTACACCCGGCGGCTGACCGATATTTTCTCAAAGCATGGCGCATCCGGAACCTGGTATGCCCATGCGTCGGTGGGGTGTCTGCACGTACGCCCGGTGTTGAACGTGAAGCAGGATGTCGACGTTAAGAAGATGCGGGCCATCGCTGAGGAAGCCTTTGAGATGGTGCGTGAATACAAAGGCTCTCACTCGGGCGAACACGGGGATGGCCTGGTGCGATCCGAGTTTCATAAGTCCATGTTTGGTCAGGCAATGGTCAACGCCTTCGGTGAGGTCAAAACATTGTTCGATCCGAAGGGTCTTTTCAATCCTGGGAAAATCGTGAATCCGCCAAAGATGGATGACCGCTCTTTATTCCGATACAAGCCCGGCTATCGCACGCAGGACGTAAAGGGCGGATTCGATTGGTCGGCGTGGGGTGGGTTTGGCGGCGCGGTCGAAATGTGCAACAACAACGGCGCCTGTCGGAAGTTTGATGCAGGCGTAATGTGTCCGTCGTACCGAATTTCCCGGGATGAAAAGCACCTGACGCGCGGCCGGGCAAACAGTCTTCGACTGGCGCTCTCGAATCAGCTGGAGGGAGAGGCTTTTACGGCTCCTGAGATGCTAGAGACGATGCAGCTGTGTGTCGGTTGCAAAGGATGCAAGCGCGAGTGCCCGACCGGTGTGGATATGGCAAAGATGAAGACCGAGTTTCTTTATCATTACTACCAGCGACACCCTCGACCGTTGCGTGAGCGGCTAATTGGTCATCTGCCACGGTATGCGCGCTTTCTCAGTCGAGCGCCAGCGCTAGCCAATCTTCGAAACAACAGCTCATGGCTCCGTCGTGCCGGTGAGTCATGGTTTGGGCTGAGCGCAGATCGATCGTTACCGAGCTGGAATGAAAAACCCTTTGGGGATAGGTCTGCGTTTGTGGGAGGGGGCGACTCAGGGGAGGTGGTGCTGTTTGGGGATACCTTTAACCGATACTTTGAGCCTGATAACCTCAACGCGGCTCTTAAGGTCTTGCTCGCGGCCGGGTATCGAGTGCACTTTCCAAAATCGGTGGATCGATCCTCGCGCCCATTGTGTTGCGGCCGAACGTACCTTGCATCAGGCATGATGGCCGAGGCGCGGCGCGAGGCCGAGCGTACACTGGCCGCGCTTAAGCCTTATATTGAGAAGGGAATGGCCGTGATTGGTCTTGAGCCGTCATGCCTTTATACCTTTAAGGATGAAACGCCGAGCCTGATTCCGGGCGCTGATGCGAGTTATCTCGCCGAGCGTGTGTTTCTGATTGAAGAGTTTTTGGTAGGGGAAGGCGCAGAGGCCTTTGGTCAGCTGCGCTTTTCCCCCAGCAACGGTCAGACGTTTTGGCTGCATGGACATTGCCATCAAAAGGCTTTTAACACGCTGAGCCCGGTCAATAAGGTACTGGAGAGTCTTCCTGGAGCAAAGGTGAGAAACATTGCGTCCAGCTGCTGCGGTATGGCTGGCAGTTTCGGGTATCAGCAGGAAACGCAGTCGGCCTCTGTGGCGATGGCTGAGCTCAGTTTGTTACCCACCCTTCGGCAAACTGGACAAAATGATTGCGTAGTCACAGATGGCTTTAGCTGTCGGCATCAAATTCGCGACCTGTCAGACAAGAAACCGCAACACGTGGTTCGCGTGCTTGCCGAGGCGCTGGACTGACCTTCACTCAATGACAGTCAGATAATGGAATTGCCCGAGCTGGACATGTGGATCATTGCCTGGTGCGGTTTCGCGCTCTTTTGCGGTGGCCTCATTAAAGGCACGCTCGGAGTGGGGACACCCCTTCTTACGGTGCCGTTGATGGCCTTGGTGGTTCCTGCCCAGACGGCGGTGGTGTTGATGGCCATACCTGTTGTTGTTGCCAACGTCTGGCAGGCCACGCGTGCGAAAGAGGTGTCGACGGTTGTCTCGCGGTTTTGGCCAATGTTTTTGGCGATCCTTGCCGGAACGTTAGGAGGCGTATTTATTCTCGCGAATATCGATGATCGGACACTCTTGCTGGTGGTGGGTCTTTTGGTCATTGCGTTCACGATTCTTCAGGGATCCAGTTACAAGTTTCAGATTTCGACGCGGGCGGAAAAACCGGCTGGTTTGGTTTTCGGCCTCGCTAGCGGCCTCGTCGGCGGACTGTCGTCCATGTTTGGACCGATGCTGATCATCTATCTGGTCTCGCTCCCGGGGCTTAACAAAGAGCGGTTTGTTGCCTCGATTAGTTTTCTGTACATCGCTTGCGTGGTGCCCTGGGCAATGCTTCTGATCGGATTTGGTGTACTGGATCTGGAGCTGACCCTCTTGTCCACGGTAGCGACCCTGCCGGTTGTCGCAGGATTGATCCTGGGGGAGAAACTTCGAAGCAGGGTGAGCGACGAGCGATTCAGTCGGATGGTTTTAGTAGTTTTACTGGTTTCTGGTGCAACGATGTTGTGGCGAGCACTAATCTAGAGGTAAATGTTTTGACACCCCCCATAGGGTGGGATAGTATTTTTCCGGCTCTTTTTCAGAGACCTTTCTACATAAAGATGAGGAGGATGTAATGAAGTACAAGAAATTAATTGCGTCGACCGGCTCCGTACTGGCCGCCGTGACGTTGTCGGCCAGTACCGCGTTTGCTGCTTGTGTGACCGATGGCATGCCCGGCTCGATGGATAAGCCAGATGGCTTCCCGGCGCGGGCATTGGGCATGATCGTGCCTTACGGTCCTGCGGGCGGTTCGGGTCAGGTGGCCCAGGCGATGGCAACTGCTGTCACCGAGTTAACCGGCGTGGCGATCAACCGCGATCATAAGCCAGGCGGTTCGGGCACGGTCGGTATGACTGCCTACATGGCGATGCCTGCCGACGGGTACACTGTGCTTGAGCATATCGACGACGCGTCCAGTGCGCACGCGCTCGATTCCTCAAAACCAAACCCGGCGACTGACTTGATCCCGCTGGTTATCTCTCAGATTACTTTTTCACAGATTTACATTCGCACCTCCGAGGACCGCTTCAGCGATTGGGATTCATTTGTCGCGTGGGTAAAGGCGCAAAATGGCAAGGCCACAATCGCCAACGTATCCAAGGAAGGCTCCATGGAGCGCATCAACATGAAGTATCTGACCGATGCGACCGGCATGGAAATCCAACAGATCTCGTTTGACAAGGGCGCTCCTCGCTACGGCGCCCTTGCAGGTGGCCAGGTGGACGCGCTGTTTGAGCAGCCGGGTGACGTCCGTAAGTTTCTTGACGCCGGCACCTTCAAGCCGATTCTGACGCTGCTACATGAGCGCCCGAGCGCGTTTGCAGATGTGCCGAGCCTCACCGATGCAGGCTTTAAGTTTGAGCCGCTGCTTCGGTTCCGTGGCTTTTATGTGCACAAAGATGCGCCGGCAGACCGGGTGAAATGGCTGCAGTGGGCGTTCCAGAAATCCTTCTGCGTCCCAAGCTATCAGGCTTACAACGAGAAGAAATACATGAACCTGATCGACAGCTATCGCGACACTGCGGGCGGCCAGAAGCTGATCACCTCAACAATTCAGCAGTACCGTGATGTTTATAAGGAATTGGGCTTAGAGGTTAAATAATCTAGACAGGCGCGTCTTGCGTATCGGTCTCTTCATGCCCAACCCGATTCGGTCAGTGTGCCGGTGTCGGGTTGGGCTCTTTTCTTTTTAACAGCTGGGCGTTCGGTTTATGGGCAAACTTCGGCCTGGTCATATCATCGAAACCTCGTTCTGGCTTTTGCTGGCGGGTTTTCTTTACGTAGAGTCTTCTGCTTTTAACAAAAGCATTGAGATCTACAAGTTCGGCGCGGCCGGCTGGCCACGTGCACTGATTGTCTTAATGGCGTTGGCCGCCCTCGGTCAGCTGCTGTACCAGTATTACGCAGGGGATGAGTCAACCGGTTCGCTTGGTGCGGCGACAGATGATGGCTCGGAGGATGCCGCTCGTGAGGCAGGGCACTCCTCTTTGCGTTGGTATCTCTCGACGCTTTGGTTGTTGGCTATTCCCTTTATCTACATGCGTTTGCCGGATATCGTGGCTATGGCGATGACCCTCGATAAGACAGGTATTCATGTCGTCAAGTTAATTACAGCTCCCGTGGCACTCGTGCTGTACATCGCGACCATGCGTGGAAACCATGTCGGCGGCATGTTGGCGTTACCGATCTTCTTCGCCGCAATTCTTGAAGACATGGGTTTTTATGCGATGGCGCCGTTATTTATTATCGGAGTGACACTGCTTATGGGCGAGCGTCGTCCGCAGTGGATCGCGCTAACGATTGCGCTCATCATGGGCGTTCTCCTCATGATGTTCGTGAGCATTCTGTATGTCGGGTTGCCGACAGGAAATATTTCACCGTTCTACGACTTCAGTAACTGGCTGGTTACGGTGCTTCAGTAAAGAAGGGCCTAAATATTTATGGACGCATTTGCGAATTTTCTAAACGGGACGGTCGCATTATTCAGCGACCCGATGGGTATCCTGATCTTCTTTGGTGGGGTAGTCGGCGGGATGCTTTTTGGTGCTATTCCTGGAGTCAGCATGCTGACGCTCGCAGCAATCCTGCTGCCCTTCACCGCCCATTTATCCGCCGAACACGGGATCATGTTGTTTTCGGTGATTTACTGTACGGGCGTATATGGTGGAGCCATCACCGCGATCCTTTTTAATATTCCCGGTGCGCCAGAGAACGCACCGACGGCGTTCGATGGTTATCCAATGACCAAAAACGGCCAAGCGGGTAAAGCGGTGGGCGCAGCCGTGATGTGCTCGGCGATTGGCGGTACGGTATCGGCAATCATCATGATGATTGCAACGGCACCAATAGCCAACTGGGCGATATCTGCCTTTGGCCCGCCAGAAATTTTTGCGCTTGTGTTTTTCGGCCTTGCGGTCGCGGCTACCGTGGGTGCAAAGACTCTTTGGAAGGGATGGTTGTCGGTTCTGATTGGCCTGATGATAGCGGTGGTAGGCATGGACCCTGTGGGCGGAATCCCCCGCTACGACTTCGGCATGCCATATTTGCTGGCCGGCATTCACTTCATTCCGACGATTTTGGGATTTTTTGCCGTATCAGAGATTTTTGTTCAGGCCGAGAAGAAAGCTACTGGCTCCTATAAGGCTCCAAAGCTCAGCGTGAATTTCCCAAGCTTGGCAGAGCTCTTGGCCCATAAATTTGCCGTGATTCGCTCGATCTTTATTGGGTTCTTTTGCGGCATCCTGCCCGGGATCGGCGCGACGCTCGCGGCTTTTATGGGCTACAACGAAGCGGTTCGATGGTCTAAGGACAAGAAAGCATTTGGTAAAGGCAAGCTGGAGGGGGTTATTTCGTCTGAGACCGCAAACAACGCGGCAACGGGTGCGGCAATGATCCCGCTCCTCGCGTTAGGGCTGCCGGGTGGCGCGCTCACGGCGATGATGGTGGGTGTTTTTCAGATGCACGATATGGAGCCCGGTCCGCTCGTCTTTTTAAATAGCCCGGATCTTGTTTGGGTTGTGTTTGCTGCAATGTTTTTTGCTAACCTGTCGATCTTGCTTGTAGGCTTTCTTGAAACCAAAACCATTATCAATCTCCTGAAAATTCCATTTCAGTTCCTGGCGCCGTTGATTCTGTTGTTAGCGACCGTAGGCGCCTATGCGGTCCGCGGGCTGGTGATTGATGTGGTGGTGATGTTCATCGCCGGTGTCGCCGGCTTTTTTCTTCGTCGTTCGGGTTATTCAGTCGCGGGGATTGTTTTGGGCTTGATCCTCGGAAAGATCGGCGAGCAGACCTTTGCGCAAGCCATGCAGATGCTGCACTTCGAGTGGATGGGCTTTTTTGGTCGACCTATTGCTGGCGTGCTCATTGTGGCGGGCTTCCTCACGCTTGCCAGTAGTGTATACAGCGCTTTCTTTAAGAAGCAGACCTAAGGTCTAACCGGCGCACCCGATTCTTGAGTGATCGCGATCTAAGAGCCCCCGGCACAAACCGGGGGCTTTTGTTTGGGGAATCGATACCGCGCGAGTAAGGTTAACGCTTCAATTTGCAGAGGTCTTGCTTGTCGCGGGAGTCCCCCAACCTAAAAAAGGCCAATTTAGTCGAGAGTCGAGGAGAGAAACTCGCCAAACTGTTTCCAGGATTTTTTGTCGGCGTCTTCCCGATACCGTTTCGAGCCGAAGACCGTGAAGGCATGCGGCGCGCCGCTGTAGGTCACCATTTCATGAGGCAGACCGGCCGCTTCCAGTTCGGTGGCAAGCCCTGCGAATTGCTCCATCGGTATTGCCTTATCGGCGCTGCCGTGGAGGATAAGATAACTGCCTTTCGCAGCGCTGTAATCCTGCCCGTCTGGGGTCTTGAGGCCCCCATGAAATGTGACGAAGCCTTTCATGTCTGCACCAGAGCGAGCGAACTCCAGCACGACGGCTCCGCCAAAGCAATAACCGGCAGCAACGGCGTTAGACGTATTTGCGCCCTGGCCCTTAGCTGCAATGACAGCGCCCTGCATCAGGTCGCGCATTTTAGAACGGTCTTTGTACAACGCACCGGTTAAGGCTTTCATGTGATCCATCTCGGTGGGTCGTACGCCAGCCCCAAAAAGATCCACCGCAAAAACCGCGTAGCCCATATCGGCGAGCATTTCAGAGCGCTTGATCTCGTAGTCGTTGAGGCCGTCCCAATCATGCACCAAGAGGATCAACGGGGCATTTTCCTTGGAAGGGTAGTAAAGGCCTTCGTAATCCGACCCATCCACGGAATACCGGACCGCAGTGCCAGCAAGGGTTATTGCGGGTAAGAGAGCAAGTGATAGCGCAAGCCCAACGATTATTTTTTTCATTTCACACCCTCCGGTGAAAAAGTTATTGGTAACCACAACTGATATATTGACACAGTCAATAAGACAGTCCCAAAAAATAGTTAGTTCGGATTATGTTCAACACATTTAAGACTGAGCGCTATCGGACCGGCGGTGCGGAGCTTTTTGTGCGCCGAAGCGGCGTAGGCCAGCCCGTTGTGTTTCTGCACGGATTCCCTCAGACGAGCGCGATGTGGCATCACGTCGGGCCTTCATTAGTAGAGCACTTTGAGGTCATTTGTCCGGATCTTCGGGGCTACGGCAGAAGCTCGAAGCCGCCGACCGACGAACAACACACTCCCTATTCCAAGCGCGAGATGGCAAACGACATTGCGGAGCTGATGCGTTTGCTGGGCCATGAACGCTATAGCGTGGTTGGGCATGATCGGGGGGGCCGGGTAGCGCATCGTCTGGCGCTGGACCACCCGCAACATGTCGAGAGACTATGTGTGATGGATATCGTGCCGACTTTGCACATGTTCGATCACGCCGATCAGGCCTTCGCAACCGGTTACTACCACTGGTTCTTCCTTATTCAGGGGAAGGGCATGCCGGAACACATGATTGGGGCCGATCCGGAGTACTACCTGCGCATGAAATTAGGACAATGGAGTGCGCCTGACGCGGTCTTCGCGCCCGAGGCCTTAGCGGAATACATCGAGTGGTTTTCCAAGCCTGAAACTATTCACGCCGCTTGTGAGGATTATCGGGCGGCAGCAGGCGTTGATCTGGCGCATGATCGGGCCGATCGTCAAAGACGGATTAGCGCGCCATTGCTTGCGCTTTGGGGCGACAAGGGTTTTGTTCATCGCACGTACGACGTGCTAAAGGTCTGGCGTGATTATGCCGATGAGGTGTCGGGTAAGGCATTGTCTTCTGGACATTTTCTTCCAGAAGAAGATCCTCAGGGTGTGATTGATGCTTTGAGATCGTTTCTGAATTCCTGAGCAGCCGCGCCTCAGCGGCAGACTCAGGGGTTTAAAAAGAGGTGGAAGATCAGCGAGGCGAGCACCGCCGTCACAATCCCGTTTAATCCCATCGCGGTAGCCGCAAAAACCCCTGCGGTGCGGTCACGAGTGATCGCCCGCGCAGTGCCAATCCCGTGACTCGCGAGGCCAAAGGCAAACCCGCGGGCCGCCATGTTTTTAATTCCGAGCGTATCGAATACAAATGCACCAAGCGCCGCGCCGACGATGCCGGTGATTACCGTGATAAGTGCTGTAAGAGAGGGAATTCCTCCGATCATCTCGGAAATACCCATGGCGATCGGAGCCGTAACGCTTCGTGGCAGCAGAGTCTTTACGGTGACCGAATCGAGTCCCGTCATCAAGGCCAGCAGATAGGTGATTCCAATCGCGAAAATGGATCCCGATAAAACTCCAGCGATGATGGATCGTTTTTCTGAAAGTACCGCCGACCAGTTCAGATAAATGGGGACCGCTAGCGCGACGGTAGCGGGCCCGAGGAGGAAGTGGATGAATTTAGCGCCATCGAAGTACCGCTGATAGTCGATGTCAAAGAGGAGCAGGCATGTGCTCACCAGCAAAATGCTCACCGCCACAGGATTTAATAACGGAAATAGGTTGAGCGCCCGATAAAGTTTATCCGCTGCAAGGTAGCAGCCGATGGTGAGGGTCAGCCAAAAAAGCGGCTCAGCCTGCAGATAAACCCAGACCTCATAAAGTTTTGCCGTATCAGCCATCGGACGGCCTGCGCATCAACTTTAGGAAAACATATCCCGTAAAGATCATCGTCAACACGGTACCCAGCAGAATGACGATGAGTACGCTGACAAGATGAGTCTCCAGGAGTTTGAGATGCATGATGACGCCGACCCCGATTGGCACAAACAAAAGCGAGAGATGACGAAGCAGGCCGCTGGCCGTGTCCACAAAGCCCGTGCGAAATTGCGTCAGCTGTTGTGACTTGCTGCTTCGGGTGATCAGCAGGAGCATTAACAACAGCATCAGTCCGATCACCGGCCCAGGAACTGCCAACGCAAAATAGCGCTGAGCCGCCTCGCCCACCAACTGGAGGAAGAGAATGAGAAAAATGGGTCCAAGCATTGGAAGATTCTGGCGTTCTTAGGCGTTCGGGTTGTTTCGGAGGGTTATTATATTTATGAG
>Ga0208785_1000178_pt1 | contig 27704 bp, 41 predicted proteins | sample DEB08_DNA_2_FD_185499 | JGI IMG/M metagenome (GOLD analysis project Ga0208785, IMG submission 185499) | Aqueous microbial communities from the Delaware River and Bay under freshwater to marine salinity gradient to study organic matter... | ecosystem: Environmental > Aquatic > Marine > Coastal ...
AAAACTCTGCGAGAAAATAACGAGGTATCAAAAATGATTAAATCCGCATTCGCAGTACTCGCTACTGCTCCCCTTTTCGCTGGTGCTGCAATGGCAGGACCCTATGTTAACATTGAAGCCAACTCTGGTTTCACTGGTAGCGATTACTCTGGCACCACCACCGACCTGCACGTAGGTTACGAAGGTTCTGCTGGTGCTCTGGGTTACTATGTCCAGGGTGGTCCTTCGATCGTTTCCCCTGACGGTGCTGCTAGCGACACTGTTTTCTCTGGTAAAGTTGGTGGTGGAATTGCCGCTACCGAGAACCTGGGTGTCTACGGTGAGTTCTCGCTCGCAACTGGTGCTAACGGTGGCACCAACTCCTACGGCACCAAGGCTGGTGTTAAGTGGACCTTCTGATAATCCTGTAGTATAATCAGGGGGACTTCGGTCCCCCTTTTTTATTATGAAGAAAATCCTTTTCTCACCAGTAACTCACTTTAACCTGATAGTTATTGGGTTTTTCTGTATTATCCAAACCATTCATACACAAGCACACTATGCTATGGACAGTGATCCCAATAGTTACTGTTATTCCTTATACAAGAAGAATCCAGACTTGTTAAATAGGCATAAGTATGACTGAGGGGAATGAATATTAAACTCTGGTATTGTAAACATATGGGTCTGTGGCGCTGGACTCTTACTGATGACAGAAGACCAGTATGCCACCAAGAATCAGGTCAAAGAGATGACTTACGATTAGCAATTGAAGATGTTGCCAAAACCGTAGAGTATATGTTAGAATGTAGAAGTTAATAAAAGTATGCCCGATGACCCAGCAAGTGAAGGGACCTGATTTACACTCAGACATCGACGGGAGCGTTACCTGTATCGGGCATTATTAGAGTTTGCTAAAGTTTCTACATAAATAACTGAAAACTGAAGACGAAAGATCACATTATACTGATGGATAACATTAAAATAAGATGCCGCTCCTGTGGTAAGGAGTTAGAGGGGCATCAGAATAAGACGGTGACTTGTGGTTGCCCAAATATGGCAACCATTCGTGGTGATAAAGTATCGGCACTTGACTTATCTCAAGTTGTTATGTTAAACTCTTATCAACCCAAAACTAAAAAGGGTGTTCTTACCAATGAAGACATTCTTTGGCAAGAAGAAAGGCGTCAACGCAAAGTGAGACGCTTGGACTTTGAGGTCCGCTAGGAAAGGTGGCCGAGTGGTTTAAGGCGTTTGTCTTGAAAACAAAAGAGGTGAAAGCCTCCGGAGGTTCGAATCCTCTCCTTTCCGTTTACAAATATTACAAGATTACAGATTTTCTTAATCTGTGTTTTTGTATCAACACAAACTTGACAGTTTAAAACTACTGACTATTATAGCTAGTAGATATTAAACACTGGACCTATGGATCAGCACACCTATAATAACTGGGTGAAGATCAAGGAGACCTTCGAACAGTCTGGCAACACAGACAATATGTTCTATAAAAGAGCAGTAGCAATTCTAAAAACCAGAAAAGACCCTCTGGCAAAGTTTCTTGGAGATGAACCGTGATGGAACCTCAAGACGAATTGGTTAGTCGTGCTGAAGTTCAGGAGATGATCGATGCAGCAATACGACGACACAACCGTAATGCTTCTATCATTAGTATGTGCGTCGGTTGGGTGGTTCTTGCTTTATTTGCTGAGGGACTACTAAGGCTTGTCGGAGTTATACCACCTGTGCTACCATGGATGGACATTACCCTGAAATAATTGGTATTGTTCTCTTGCTTATCTTTGCTGCCACGATGTTTTATCAGGGCACAATGATAATGCGGGGCAAGCGTGGTTACATTCATATGGACCATGAGAAGCAAAAGATGATAGATACGCGAAAGCGTGTTGAAGAATTAATGAAACAAAAATGACTGTACCATTTTTTATTGAAGAACCCATTACTTGGAAAAAGATTGAGGTTCCACAAGACATTATTTACTACTGTGATATGACTACAGTGGACGCAGACCGTGAAGACCTTCGTTATATTGACTGTGTGTGGATGCATATGGGTTACTACGGTGTCCCTAAGCATGTTATGAAAGCAGTCAGAGAAGAGTTTAATCCACCAGTACAACCAATCTTCGAGTAAATGAATCTTACCAACGAACAAACAGAACTTCTCATTGATGCTATCTGGAAGCGTCAGCACCACTTCATTGCTGGTGATAGAAGGTATCGTGAGTATGGAGAACTTCTGGAGACACTGGAAGCATCTCTGCCTTACAAGTACACCAGAGATGAGTTTAGATAAATGGAGCACTTGTTAGGAAAAGCACTCATTATAGTTGCAATACCCTTTGTAATCGCTACAATTTACTTCGGTTCTAAGAAGGGGCACTACTATGAATCCGAACACTATAAGGGCAATGGCACCGCACACTAAGAAGCGGTTTCATTTTGCGGCATCATCTTTCTCAAGAATGTATGGAGTCAGTCATGTCTCATCAGATATGATTGACTTTTGCTATGAATGGGCACTCCAAGAGGAAGTGGCACCACTTGATTGTTTAAACCACACAGATCGATACTTTAGGGAGTTATGGAATTCTCAGAAGCATTAATCTTACTTTTTATGATTTCATTTGGAATATTCATTTTCTTAGTTTCTATATTTACGGATCAATAATGGGACACTTTGCACGCTGGACATTAGAGACACCAGTAACATTAGGATTTCTTTGTTACCTTTTAGTTGTTGTGCCTATTCTGGGTATCTGGTTAGTCCACAAATACAACTGGCAACACTGGGAACCATTTGACAGGGGGCACAAGAAGTAGTATAATTACTTCTGTTGGGAGGCAAGACCACTCAACGCAACCGAGTATCGCCTAACTTGGTCATGGCACCGCTTTTGGGAAGCGGAATAATTTCAGTTCAAATCTGAATACTCGGACTTGCCAGTTTCCTGACTGGCACCTTGACTATATAAAGTCAAACACTTATAATACTCAGGTATTCAACACACAACAATGTCTCTGATCGAAAAATTCAAGAAAGATGTTAGCACTCTGCGTTCTGCTGCTAACGGGGATATCTACCTTGATGTAAAGAGTCCGAAACTTTATAAGAAAGTGCGTCGCTATTATGAAAATGAGGGCGTCGTGTTTTCTGGAGATCCCCTTGATGACTATGAAATGCTGATGGATTATCTCTATCAAGACCTTCAAACTATTGAGGTTGCATGATGAAAGTCACTCAAAAACCCACTGTTCTTATGGAGCAGTTTCCTTATCGTTATGTTCAGGTTGGTAAGTTGGAAATCAATGGAAAACCTGATTGCCGCATTCAAAAAGTAGATTCCTATACTGGACGCTACCGTGATATGTATCTCTGCGATAATGAGATGCAACTCATGACTGCTATGGAAGATTTTGAGTACACCAAGTGGTTGGACCCTGACATGGTTCCTTGCTATATCAAGGACGATGATGAAGACACGGAGAGTCTCTAAAAGCACTGGTGGAGTCATCCTCATTATGCCCATGATGGAGACATGTAAAAAACCCTGGTCGGGATGGTCAAATGACCCTCGGAGTTTCCAGTTTCTCTAAAAAACTGGTGGTGCGGATGGGGTTTATACTCCCGCCCAGTTTCTTGCTTCTGGTCAAAGAGCAAGTGGCGTGCATGTAAAGACCTAGTGGGACGGTTGCATAAACCGTCCTTTTTTAGTATAATATATAGTATTGAATTATTTTTAAGTATATGTCTGAATTGTTTGAAAAAGAATTTGTTAATGCCTATACTAATCCTAGCGATATGCATGAACATGTAAAATATCTCAAGTCACTTTGTGACGATGAAGATGTTAATCATGTTACTGAAATGGGTACTCGCACAGGGGTAAGTACTCGTGCATGGTTGAATAGTGATGTTATATTGAGAGCTTGTGATTTAAAGTTTGATCCTAGTATTAAAAAGTTAATGGACATTGCTGTTGAAGAAGGTAAGGATGTTTCATATTATGAGGGTAATTGTTTAGAAGTAGAGATTGAAGAAACAGATCTTCTTTTCTTGGATACTTGGCATGTTTATGATCAAGTTATTGCAGAATTAAATTTACATGCTTCAAAAGTTAAAAAATATATTGTATTTCATGATACTATTACTTTTGGTTTTGTTGATGAGCAAAATAAAGTTAGATTTGGAATTCCTGAAGTGGATGATAAATTAAAAGATGGAACTAAAAACGTTGGTATTTTTAATGCCATCGTTAAATTTATGATTGATAACCCAGAGTGGAAATTTAAAGAGCACAGAACTAATAATAACGGATTGACCGTTATTGAAAGAATCTAAATATACTAGAAAATCAAAATTTATGAAAAATAAAAAAACAGCACTTGTCCTTGGTGCTGGCGGATTTATTGGAAGTCACATGGTTAGAAGACTTCGTTCTGAAGGATTTTGGGTTCGCGGTGTTGATCTTAAGTATCCAGAGTTTTCTCTTAGTCAAGCAGATGAGTTTGTTCGGGGAGACTTGAGAGATATCAGTTTGGTTGAAAGTATTATCTCTTGTGAGAATGATAGTTTTGATCAAATCTATCAGTTCGCTGCTGACATGGGAGGAGCGGGTTACATTTTTACGGGTGATAATGATGCAGACGTGATGCATAATTCTTCGATGATCAATCTTAATCTACTTGATTGTCAGAATCAATTAAATCAAAAACTTGGTGTCAATAAAACTAAGATCTTTTATTCTAGTTCTGCTTGCATGTATCCAGAGCACAATCAACTGGATCCTGACAACCCCGACTGCCGTGAAGAATCCGCATACCCCGCTAACCCCGACTCCGAATACGGATGGGAAAAACTATTCTCTGAGCGACTTTACTTTGCATACCATAGGAATTATGGTATTCCTGTTTGTGTTGCCAGGTATCATAATATTTTCGGTCCCGAAGGTACGTGGGACGGTGGAAGAGAGAAGGCACCAGCTGCAATCTGCCGTAAAGTCGCTCTCCTCTCAGAGGACGGTGGAGCAATCGAGGTGTGGGGAGACGGTCTACAAACTCGTTCCTTCCTGTTCGTTGATGAATGTATTGAAGCAACTCGAAGACTGATGGACAGCGACTTTATGGGACCGGTGAATATTGGTTCTGAAGAAATGGTTACCATCAATCAACTGGTAGATACTGCTGCCAAAGTTGCTGGTAAGAACGTAGAGAAGAATCACATTGATGGTCCTCTGGGTGTTCGTGGTCGTAATTCTAACAATGATCTCATTCGTGAGAAACTGGATTGGGATTATTCACAAACTCTGGAAGAAGGTATTCGTAAAACATATAACTGGATTAGTGAGCAGATTAAAAAATGAAAGTAACTATTCTTGGATCTAGCGGTCAGATTGGAGCATATCTGACCGAATATCTTCGTGAAAAAGGTCATGATGTCACTGAGTTTGATATTTTAAATGGTGAAGATCAAGATTTGACAACAATACCAAACCGTAAGTTGGATCATGACATTAGATTGTCAGATTTTGTTTTTTTCCTTGCTTTTGATGTTGGTGGATCAAGATATCTAAAAAAATATCAACACACATTTGATTTTATTAACAATAACACTCGTATTATGGCGAATGTTTTTGGATTGCTTGAGAAGCACAATAAGAGGTTTGTTTTTGCATCTTCTCAAATGAGTAATATGAGTTACTCTCCTTATGGTGTAATGAAAAGACTTGGTGAACTTTATACTACCGCACTGAAAGGACTGACAGTTAAGTTTTGGAATGTATATGGTATTGAAAACGATCACGAAAAATCGCATGTTATTACTGACTTTATTCGCAGAGGATTTGAAGAAGGTGAGTTTGAAATGTTGACAGATGGGACAGAGGAAAGGCAATTTCTTTATGCAGAAGATTGTTGTGAAGGTTTGGAAACAATCATGACAAATTTTACAAACTTTAAGCCTGAAGACCCTCTTCACATCACCTCGTTTAAATATACAACTATCAAAAAAGTTGCTGAAATTATTCAGGGACAATTTAATTTGATCGGTATGTATGATGTAAAAATTAAACCTGGTCTTGCGAAGGATAGTGTTCAATTAGATAAGAGAAATGAAGCAGACACCTATGTCACTGGATGGTGGATGCCAAAAACAAGTATAGATAATGGAATTGCGAAAGTTTTTAATGAAATGAAAAAAAAATATGTTGGAGAAAAAAATGAAGACGGCGATTTGTATTAGTGGAATTGGTAGATCTATCGAATACACATTCGAAAATCTTAAAGAAAATTTAATTAATTGTTGGGAGGATAGAGACGTTTATGTTTTTCTTGGGAAAAGTAACGTATCATCACAAGCGGAATCCTTATTTAAAACCCTTGATAGGTGTGAAGTCTTAGTTAAGGAGGAGGAGCAAATGGATGAAGAAGGTATAATTCTACATCCATCATTGTTTGGACCAGGACATAGTTGCACTCCTCAATCTACACTAAAAATGTATAAAGCCAGATCTTTAGTGTGTGATATGATGAATAATTCTGGAAAAAAATATGATAGAGTTATTTTATCCAGAGAAGATGTAATTTATACTGAACCTGCTAATATTTCTATCGAATCACTCGATATGAGTAAATTGTGGATTCCTGATTGGCATCATTGGTTGAATGGATATCATGATAGATTTGCAGTTTCTAATCAGGAATATATGAGCACATATGTCAAGATGACAGACCATCTTAAAGAATATCAGAAGCAAAAAGGTTATATTCATAGCGAAACTACTTTAAGGCAACACTTAGATAAACACATTGGTACAAAGAATATAAAAACTTTTTTCATTGAGTTTCATAGAATTAGAAATGGTGGAGAAGTTCTTTCGGAAGGAATGCCAAATCCCCAAGAACGGAGATATATGTGATTGAACTTAAAATAAACGATCAGTTAAGTTCTATTGTATCTGATAAAGATATTACTATTGTTGGACCTGCTCCTTATCTGATAGGTAAGGATAGGGGATCTGAATTTGATAGTAGTGATATCATTGTTAGACCAAATGAAATAATTCCTCTAAAAAAATTGAGAAAAGATTATGGAAGTAGAACTGATATCTTCTTCTGTAACTTTGGGAATATTTGGATGGATGGTATTAAAAGAAAACTGCTAATCGATGATCATGATGAACACTTTAAAAAATTAAAGTTAGTAGTCGGTAGTGCTATAAGAGGTTCTCATTCGGATAATATTTTTTCCGGTCAATATAAAAGTTCTGTACCCCAAAACTTCCAGAATATAAATGTACATAATCTTCCATTCTATTGGATTGGTAATGAAGATTATATGAAACTTTATCGGTTAATAGGGGCAGAATATAATACTGGTATCGCTGCCATATCCATTCTTTTAAATTATCCGATCAAGAGTTTAAAGATATCTGGATTCACTTTCCACACAGGAGGATCTAGTTATAATGAACTATATTGTGATGGGCACATGGATGAGATAGACACCAGAGGAAGATCATTTGGTCATGGTACTGGACCGACAATTAATTATATGAGGAGACTTGCTGATACGTATAAGGATAAACTTATTTTGGACAATGAACTGATTAATATATTATCATGAACGTAAATGTGTTCGATAGTGAAAAAATAAAATTACAGGGTATATCGTATTATACTGACTGTTATGATTTTTGGGATTTGAATCACTGTAAAGATAACTTTAATTCTAAAAAATATAATGATATTATTAATTCTATAAAGAATAATAAGCATAGACTATATGGTAGAGAAATCATGGCTGTTATAAATCTGCAAAACTATGATAGTTTTGATGATTATAAAAACAGTCTTTCAATAAACATTCAAAGAGATATTCTTAACTCCACTAAGAATAAATTTTATTTCAAGGAGTTTGATTTTAATAATCATGTTTTTGATTTTAGTGAAATCAATCATTCCCAGAGTAAAAAGAAGAATGGTATAAATTCTTGGTATCTTCAAGATCCTAAAAAGTATCTGGGGTCTCAAAATAATGAAAGGCATCATTGGGAAGATGATAGACATTATTCTAAATGGTTTGGTTTATTCAAATACTATAAAAATTATAAACAAGGAGATTTGAAAACCAACGAAAAATTATTTGCATATTGTAAGTTAAATGTCGATGGTGAGATGGCATCAATAGGATTGATATGGTCACATGCAAATTACTTAAAAAATGGATTAATGTTTTCTCTTATAACTTCATTGGTAGAAGAAGTGATGAAGGATGAAAATATAAAAATTTTTGTTTATTATGGATTTAATCAATACTCTTCTTGGAAGAGAAGAATGTTATTTGAACCGATGAAGATCAATATAACATTGACATAAATTATATTGTATCCTATAATATGATCAAGGGGAAATAGTTTAATTGGTAAAATATTTGTATGTGTTATGATTTAAAAGATGGGGGTTCAAATCCCTTTTAGTAGTTTAATGGAAAAACATTTAAATCGCATATAAAAGTTAGAGGTTCGAGTCCTTTTTTCTCCATTTAATTGAATGAATTGTATTTTTATTTCGGTTAGAAATTCTTCTACCAGACTTCCAAACAAGGCAATATTAGATTTGTGTGGCAAACCTACCATTCAGCATCTGATTGAAAGTATGATGAATAGTAAGTCTGCAGATAAAATTATACTGTGTACTAGTGATAGGGAAGAAGATGATGTTCTATGTAATATAGCATCAAATTGTGGGATAGAATATTTTAGAGGTTCATTGAATGATAAGTTAGTTAGATGGAGAGATGCCTGTAAAGAATATGAAGTAGATTTCTTTGTTAATGTTGATGGCGATGATCTATTCTTTGATGTTGATCTAGCAGATATTGTAATTGATCAGTACAAAAACGATCCTTGTGATTTTATAGATGGTCATGGTCTTTACAATGACGTTTATGGGATAAAAACAACCGCCTTAAATGAAGTGTGTAAAATTAAGGATAGTGATTCTACAGAATACATTAGATTATATTTTACAGAAACAGGAATTTTTCAAACTAGAAAGATAAAAGATATTCCTACCAAATATATTAAAGGAAATATCAGAATGACTTTGGATTATCCAGAGGACTTTGAGTTCTTTAAGAAGGTCATAGAAGGGGTATTATCGGAACAATTAACGTTTGACAACATATTAGGATTCATTTATAATAATCCTGAAACCTCTCATATAAATTTTTTTCTTGATGAGACGTGGAAAGAAAATCAAAAGAAAATAAAACATTTTAAATTGAAGAATGAACAATCAACAAATTAGAGATCTTGTTTCTAATGTATTTGAAAGAAATAATGAATATAGTTTGACACAGGAGTTTGAAGAAAAATTTTCTGAAAAGTTTGGTATAAAGTATTCTGTGTCAGTTAATTCTGGAACGTCAGGTCTTCATGCTGCTCTGTATGCCGCTGGAGTGGGTCCTGGAGATGAAGTTATTCAACCTTCTGTGACCGTTGTTATGGACTCTTATGTGACTCTCTACATGGGAGCAACGCCAGTATTTGTTGATATTAATCCTAATACTTGGAATATTGATGTTGGTGAGATTGAGAAAAATATTACTGAAAAAACAAAAGCAATTATCGTTGTATCTTTGTATGGTCTTCCTGTAGATATTGATCCAATCATGGAGTTAGCAAAAAAACATAACATTGTAGTTATTGATGATTCTGCTGAAACTGTATTGTCCGATTACAAAGGAAACATCTCAGGAACTTGTGCAGACATTGGTGTTTATAGTTTTGAAAAATCCAAGCATATGACCTCTGGTAGTGAAGGTGGTATGGTTGTCACTAACAATGAGACTTTTGCTGAGAGGGCTAGAAAGTTTGCTGGCATTGGATATAAGAATCTTACCGCGACTGCTGGTAGAACCAGTCTTGCTTCTTCTGTATTTCAGGATCCAAACTATGAAAGATTTGATAGTATTGGATATAACTATAGAATGAATATAATTACTGCTGCTTGTGGAATTGCTCAACTTGAAGTTCTTGATGAATTGGTTAATAATAGAAAGAAAATTGGAGCAATGTTTCTCAAAGCAGTTGAAGGTTGCTCTTGGATAAAAACACAAGAAGTATTTGAATATTGTGAGCACAGTTATTTCACCTTTGCTCTTCTTTACAATGGTGAACAAGAGCATGGCATATCTTGGAAAAAGTTCTATAATATGTACTTGAATATGGGTGGAGATGGTTTTTATGGTTGTTGGAAAAATCCATACCTAGAACCATCTTTGAGAGATAAAAATTTTGATGGAAGAGAATATCCTGTTGGATCTTTTCCTATAGCAGAAGAATATCAGAAAAAGATAATGGCGTTTAAAACGAATTATAAATCTCTTGATCTTGCCCGAGAAAAAATTTCCATACTTAGTAACCTTATAGACAAAATAGGGAGAGACTAAATGTTCGGAGTAGTTCAGGGAAGATTATCAAAATCACCAAACAATCGATTACAATGGTTTCCTCAAGACTGTTGGCAAGAAGAATTTCATAAATGTAAAAGACTGAACTTAGATTTTGTTGAGTTGTTGGATGAAAGATCTTATAATCCAAATAATCCAATATGGTCTTCTGTGGGAATAGATGAGATAAAGAGTGTTGTCTTAGAGACAAACAGAACGATCTATTCTTCATGTACAGACTATATTATTGACAACTCTTTGTTGTTGGGATCTACATTGGATCATGTGCTTGATTATTTTCAAGTGAGTGAAGAACTGGGATGTAAGATTGCAATCCTTCCCCTAATGGAAGAAAGTGGAGTTACAGAAAAAAACTTTGACAAATATGTTTCTGTAGTCAGAAAGTTGTGTAACTCTACTAATCTCACAATTTGTTTGGAAACGTTATTAAATTGTAAGACACTAAACTACTTTATTGATCAAGTAAATGTGAAAAATCTAAAGTGTGTTTTTGATACTGGAAATAGATCGCACACCAGTAAAGATTTGTCAAAAGAGATAGTATTCTTGTCAAATAAGATTGGTCATGTTCATCTCAAAGACAAAAATAAAAAGGGTGAAAATGTTTATCTCGGAACTGGTAAAGTAAATTTTTACAGCATATTCAAATCATTAAAAGAAATTGGATACAATGAATCTTTTGTATTTGAATCGGTTAGGGGAAATGATCCCATAAAAACAATGGAACATAACATTGAATTTATCAATTTCTTTAGAAGTGAGGTTGAAAATGAATAGAGTTTTATTTGTTGGACTTGGTGGTGCTGGTCAGAGACACTTGAGAATTTTTAGATCTCTTCTTCCAGATACTGATTTTTATGCATTCCGCAGAAACAAAAAAACTCCTCTGTTGAATCCAGATTTTACTGTGGATACTTCTACTTCAATTGAAGATAAGTATAATGTAAATTTGATTGATGATTTGGATTCTTGTTGGAATCTCAAACCAGATTTTGTTGTTGTATCTACCCCAACAAAGTTTCATTCCGATATTTCTATTGATGCATCTAATCATGGTGTGAATGTTTTTGTAGAGAAACCTGGATTTGTTACTCTGCAAGAAGCGGAAGAGGTGAAGGAAACATTCATCAGGAATGATACAAATTTGTTTATTTCTTTTCAACGAAGATTTCATCCATTAGTTGATATCTTTAAAGATGGATTGAATGATATTGGAAACATCATTAATATCCAAGTTAATGTTGGTTCTTATGTTCCTTCATGGCATCCATATGAGAACTGTCTGGATCTTTATGCATTCCGTAAAGATCTTGGTGGTGGAGTTGTTCGCACAGAATGTCATGAGATTGATTTAATCGTTTCTATATTTGGTATTCCAAATACTATTAGTGGACTAACTTCTAAACAGAGCTCTTTTGATATTGATGTTGAGGATACCGCTAATTTCATCTTTGAGTATGATAGTTTTTCTGTGTCATTCAATTTATCATTTGTTCAGAATAGGCAGGAACGCATCATAAAAGTCAATGGACAAGATGGGTGGTTGGAATATGATTTATTAGAACAGAAAGTCACTAAAAGTAATGAAGATGTTTATGAGAAGATTAGTAATGATGATTTGTTCTTGCTGCAATCAAAGTTTTATCTAAATGAATTCTCAAAGTCCGATAACTCCTATCTTGATTCTTTGGTGAGCAATGCCAAAATCATTGACAAAATATTGAACATAAATTAAACTGTATAGTATTGACTTATTCTTTATGTACGTAATCGCTGAGATTGGAATCAATCATAATGGTTCTTTGTCCAATGCAAAAAAATTAATCAAGCAGGCATATGACTCTAAGTGTCAAGCTGTGAAATTTCAAAAAAGAGATATTGAGTCGGTATATACAAAAAAAGAACTGGACCAGTATAGAGAGTCGCCTTGGGGAACTACTAACAGACAACAAAAAGAAGGTCTGGAGTTTTCTATTGAGGAGTATAAAGAACTTTACTCTTACACTAAGGAACTTGGAATGGACTTTATTGTTTCTTGTTGGGATAGAAAGAGTGTAAAACTGGTTGAAGATAATCTCAATGTTGATTATCACAAGGTTGCTTCTGCTCTTGTCACTGATGAAGAGTTTCTGAAAGATCTTGCAGACACTGGCAAACCAATCATCCTTTCTACCGGAATGTCTACAGAAGAACAGATTGATAGGTCTGTAGAAATACTGTCTGAGAATCTTGAATACATTCTTGCCTGCACCAGCACATATCCAACTGTTGTGGAAGAATTAAATTTGAGATACATCCAAACACTTAAAGAAAAGTATCCACAATTTAAAATCGGATTCTCAAATCATTATAGTGGATTTGAGGCTAGTTTTGGTGCTGTTGCACTTGGTGCAGAGTGTATTGAATTTCATATCACAAGTGACAGAACTGCTTATGGTTCTGATCAAGCAGCATCCATTGAACATAGTTCGGTTCTTGTTGATGGTATCTTTGTCATGCAAAAAATGATGGGAGATGGTATTAAGAAAGTGTATGATAGCGAACTTCCGATTATGAAAAAACTTAGGAGAGTATAAAAATGAATTTTAAAATTGAAAGTGCAAGAAAACTTGATTTGCCAGACTTGACTGATGCAATTGATCTTTATGAGAGAGAGGCTAGATTTTGTCAACCAACACCACACGATTCTCATTTAAGTGTTATTTTTAAACTGAGAGAAACATTTGGAGAAACATGTGATTATATGGAAATAGGATCTTTGTTTGGGTTTAGTATGGTTAATGCTACCAGAAGTAAAACAAAGGGAAAGTTTGTTGGAGTTGATTTATTTGAAAACACTGGAAAAATTTTTGTAAATGATTATAGACCAGACGTATCGGAAAGAGGACTTTCAAAGAAAAAAACAGAAACCCTAGTTAAAAAATGTAACATTCACAATCATGAAGTAAAATTTATTTCTGGTAACTCTCAACATGATGATACCTATAAACGTGTTTTGGATGTATCAGAAGAGTTTGATGTGATGTTCATTGACGGTGATCATTCTTTTCTGGGAACATTTAATGATTTTAAAAAATACTCACCACATCTAAGAAAAGGAGGATATTTATTATTTGATGATCAAGATTATAATGAAATTAAAAGGGTAGTTGATATTATTAAAAATGATTATAAAGATGAATATCAGTGGATAGAATGGGATGGATATTCTCCAAAGTTTCCTGGATTCTTTTTAAAAAATGTTTGATCTTTCCGATAAGGTTGTATTGGTAACTGGAGGTGCAGGTCTTCTGGGAAGAATGCACTCAGAGGCAATTGTTTCTAATGGTGGAAAAGTTATCATTGGTGATATCAATCTTGAATCTGCAGAAAGAATTTGTGAAGAAATCAATGAACTATATTCTCCTGTAGGACCAGGATTTTCATATGATCCACCACTACAAAAAGCATTTTCAGTATACTTAAATGTTCTGGACAAAGATTCAATACAGAATGTTCTAGAGACGTATCCAGACATTAACGTTCTAATTAATAATGCTGCCATTGATCCTAAGGTTACTGATACAACAGGACCTTCAGGATCATTTGAATCTCTTTCTATGGAAGAATGGGATTTATCTGTTGATGTGATGCTGAAGGGAACCTTTCTGTGTTCTCAAGTATTTTGTCCTCACTTTGAGAATAATGGTGGAGGAGTGGTCATTAACATCTCTTCCGATCTTGGAATTATTTCACCAGATCAAAGGATATATGATGGATCAAAAAAACCAATTACATATTCTGCTGCAAAGCACGGTATCATAGGTATGACTAAGTATTTGGCAACCTACTATGCTCAGTCAAATATTAGAGTTAATTCAATATCACCTGGTGGTGTATATGTCAACCAACCACAGGACTTTGTTGACAGGTTGACTAATTTGATTCCTATGGGTAGAATGGCTAATAAAGATGAATATAAAGGATCTATTGTATTCCTTTGTTCGGATGCCAGCTCATACATGACTGGTCACAATTTAATCGTTGATGGAGGTAGGACTGTATGGTAGGTAATTTTTAAATGTTGATAACATCATGCATGAGAAGTGCTAGTTCAAGTATGCACTTATTTTTAAAAGACTTTTTAAATTTGGATAAGGTAGTTTATCCAAGGTATACAACAAGAGATTGGAGAAATGGTGAAGGATTGAAAGATTATATGTGTTATCCTAGTAGCACAGCTTTTGAAATAGAGAAAGAAATTTTAACGGACTGGATAACAAACAGGAAAACTATAATACAGGAGCACCTCCTTCCTATTCAGCACCATAGGGATGTTATAATGAATATACCCAAAGACAGAAGAAAAGTTGTTGTAATGAAAAGAAATGCCGAAGATTCTTTTTCATCTCAACTTCGTAGACGTGGAGAATGTCCTTATTTATCAAAAACAACCAATAAAAATCAATGTTTAGAATCATTTAAAAAATTTAGAAATGATATTGATTTATTTTTTCCAGAACATGATGGATTTCTTCATATTGAATTTTCTGATGTCATATCCAATCCAGATAAAGAAATTAAAAAAATATTAAATTACTGGGAATATCCATACGATTCTAATAATACTTTTAAACTGCCACATTTAAAATGACTTTGATTCCTAATTTAGTTTTTCATCACCACACATCTTTAGGTGATCACTATATTTGTAATGGTATAGCGCATAATTATGCAAAGCAATGTGAGACTCTGCATATACCTTGTTCTGAGAGTAACTATGAAACTGTAAACTCTTTGTATTCGGATTTTGATAATATTGTTGTTCATCCAATGAAATTTCAATCTCCTATCAGCAAACATGAGGTTGATGCACTAGCAGCAAAAGAGGGATGGGTAGTAACCCGAATTGGATTTGAGAAAGTTTACTATCGTAGATTTCATAGACACAATTCTCCTGGTATAGAAGGAATACCTGTAAATTTTGATAGACAATTTTATGAAGAGGCAGATCTTCTTTATCGAAAAAGGTATGAAGATTTTCATTTACCTAAAGAGATTCCTGGTGTTGATGAGGTATATGATAAATTAGTTGGGGATGTGGATGAGTATATTGTTTTACATAAAAACTCTAGTATCAGAGATGATTATCCTGTAGAACTTTGGTCTTGGAGACAAGCGAAGTTCAATAAGAATATTAAGGTCATAGAAATTCGAAAAGGTCAGACTTCCAACATGCTTTCTTATATGAAAGTTATTGAAAATGCAAAAGAGATTCACTGTGTTGATAGTTCGTTTTTTTGTTTAGTTGACAGTGTATCTCCCAACCTTAAAGGTGAATTGTTCTATCATGATATGCGTGTAAACAATCACGTCCAAGTTCATTGTAATTTTTCTATTCCGAAGTGGAATGTTATGAGTTATGATTTTGTAATCTAAAATGAAGATATCATTTGTTAATGGATGTTTTGATGTGCTCCATCCAGGGCACATCGAACTCCTGAAGTATGCCAGGTCTCTTGGTGACTATCTCATCGTTGCTATCGATTCCGACAGGAAGGTGGCAGAGATGAAGGGTCCCGAGAGACCTATTTTTTCGCAGCATGATCGATCTATAATGCTAGCCGCGATAAGGCACGTGGATGTAGTTCATGTATTTGACACCAAAGAAGAGTTGGAGGATTTGCTTGAATCCATCTCTCCTGATATAATGGTTGTAGGTTCTGACTGGAAAGGAAAAGAAGTAGTAGGTTCACAGTATGCCAAATCAGTTCGGTTTTTCGATAGACTCGGAGATTACTCCACCACAAAAACAATTCAAGGTTCTTCTTATCGGTGATACTTGCATTGATGAATATATCTACGGAATGTGTGAACGTCTTAATCCAGAGGCACCTGTTCCTATTCTCAAGTATAGTAAAACTGAGAGAAAAAGCGGAATGGCATGGAATGTTAAAAACAATCTTCAATCATTTGATGTAGATGTTTGTATTCTTACTCATAAAGAAAACATTATAAAAAGTAGATATATTGATAAGAGGTATAATCAACAAATTCTGAGAGTTGATTGTGAGAATTATGTAAAACCAATGGACTATGAAATTTCATATGAAGGATATGATGCTGTAGTTATATCAGATTATGATAAAGGTTTTCTAACATCTCAAAAGATCACTGAAATAGTTACAAATGCAAAAATTCCTGTATTCATTGATAGCAAAAAAACATCTCTTCCAAAGTCAAATTGTTTTATTAAAATCAACGACTCCGAATTAAAACTATTGAATGGTTCTTATGATAATATCATTGTCACCAGAGGATCTAATGGTGCCGACTATCAGGGTAAAAACTATTCTGGATTTGATGTTGGTGTTTTTGATGTTTGTGGTGCTGGTGATACGTTTTTATCTGCACTTGTTTACTTTTATTTGAAGTATGGTAGAATAGAGAGAGCAATACCTTATGCAAATAAAGCAGCATCAATTGCTGTTTCTAACTTTGGAACATATGTTCTAACTGAAAAAGATATTAAAGAAATTAATGACATCTAAACTTACAATTTACAAACCAGAGTATCCTGGTTATGCCGAAAATCCTACTTATGAAAATAACTGTAGGGAGATGATGGGTATCTGGAGAGAGAATGGTTGGGTAGATTTTTCTTTTATTTCTGGTGATTATCTCTGGGCAGATAAAGAACAAACATTTCTTCTATGGGATAGGGCACGGATTGATGATCGACATGTTCCACCTTTTGTAACTGGATTATTTGCTAATACTGTTCCAGAGCATCCTCAGATACATGCATGGACATTCTTTTCTAGACATCCACGAAAAGTATGTGAACAAATTGATAAAGGTGTTAAATCTTATGATGATAGACCAATCAAGTCTATCTTCATGGGAAAAGTTGAAAATCAAATTCAAGCAAATGGAAGACTCAATTATGATTGGTCTCAAGGGATAGAAGAGTTTGTTATGCCTCTTCAAGGTGGTGGACCAAATGCTTACCCCTATACTCAGGAAGAGTATCAGGAAAGGTTGGCATCTTCAAAATTTGGATTGCTATTACCTGGATATGGTCCCAAGTGTAATAGAGATATTGAATGTATGGCTCATGGCACAGTTCCAATTGTTGTGGATGGTTGTGATGTTAAGAATTATCACGAACCTTGGATTGAGGGAGTTCATTATGTTAAAGTGAAAACACCGCAAGAAGTGAAAGAAAAATTAAATTCAATATCTAAGAATGAATGGGAGTACATGCATAATGCATGTAGGAGTTGGTATGAAAGAAATGCCTCTCCTCTTGGGTCATTCAAACTTACTGAAATGTTAATTGAAAAATGGAGATGATGTTATGAATTTAATGTGTATGGGTAGTGAATATGGTCGGTGGTGTTTTGTTGATCATCAAGACTTGTATAATTCTATCGTTATCAGTGGCGGAGTTGGGGAAGATATTTCTTTTGATGTAGATTTTGCATCAGAATATAACGCAAAGATTTTTTTGTATGATCCAACACCAAGAGCAATCAAGCATTTCGAAATGGTGTCTGAAAACTTTGGTAATGCTTCTACTATTGATTATGTTCCTGGTGGAGATCAACCAGTTGAAACTTATGATCTATCAAATCTAACATCTGATAATTTTACCTATGTTCCATATGCTCTATGGAGTGAGGAGACAACAGTTAAGTTCTTCAAACCACTGAAAGACGAATGGGTCAGTCATTCAATCTCTAATATCAATCGGGGATACGATCAAAATTCTAAAGAGTATATTGAAGTTGAAACTATAAAACTTTCTGATCAAATCGAAAAAATGGATAAACTTCCATCTCTGCTTAAACTTGATATTGAAGGTGCAGTTCTTGAAGTACTGAAAGATCTATTTGAAAATAATATTTTTATCAACCAACTCTGTGTAGAATTTGAGGAAGTTCAAAATCCAAACAAGATAAACAACTCTAGAGTAATTGAAGTTGAAAAATTATTAAAAGATAATAATTATACCTGTGTCCATGCTGATGGATGGAATGAATGTAATAGATTATACCTTAAAAATGATTTCTTGAATTCTATTTTATTATGAAAAGATATTGCTTTGACATTGACGGAACTATTTGCAATAATACTTGGGGTAAGTATGAGGAAGCACTTCCATATCAAGATAGAATCGAATCTATTAATCGATTATATGATTCTGGAAATCATATCACATATTTTACTGCAAGAGGTATGGGTACTTGTGATGGAGATGTTCTGAGGGCATATGCAAAATTATACAATTTTACATATGAACAGTTATCTGAGTGGGGATGTAAGTTTCATGAACTGCGACTTGGAAAACCAAATGCAGATTACTACATAGATGATAAAGGAATAGCAGATGGAAACTTCTTTGGATAACTTTGTCCCCAAAGGATGGGGATATGAAAAATGGATTGTCAATAATGAAGATTATTGTGGAAAGATACTCTTCTTTGTGAAAGGTATGAGATGTTCATGGCACTATCATAAAATTAAAAAAGAAACATTCTACATTCATTCTGGATCCATAAGACTTTTATATTCTTTTGATAACTCTTTGGAATCTGCGGAAGAAATAATCCTCACAAAAGGTGATAAGTTTGATATTCCAGTAGGACTTAGACATCAAATGATTGCTATAGAAGATACGGAGTTATTTGAATTTTCTACTCAGCACTTTGAGAAAGATTCTTATCGGATAGAAAAAGGTGATTGATTTTGATGTGTAAAAATCTTCTAGTTTATCCCTTATATAAAATTAATGGAAAAGAAACCGAATATCAGAAACACAAAAAGTTTGTAGATAAAAATATTGAGATAGTTAAAAAGTTTGATTGTGTTGATGATATAATAGTTCTCGGAAAAGAAGTAGGATCCTGGTCTGAGATGATCAGTGATATTTTGTTTTCCATAAAAAAATTAGTATCTGATGGATCAAATGTTTTGTTCTCTGAAGCAGACACTATTTTTACCAAAAAGTTTTCTGAGATATATTCTTTAGAAAAATTTATGATGTTCTCCAAGTGCGAAGAACATTCTAATATAGATTCATCCCTAACAAAAGAATTTTATTTTAATGGTGGATTTATATATTATCCTCATAATATGAACAGTGAACTTTGGAAACATGTTGAGGATATTGATAAGTATGATTCTATAAAAATGACTGGAAATTTATACGAAGTCATTATGAATAGAATGTATTATTCTCAGTTTCCTAGTATGGATCATGGTTTGGAATACTTGGAGAATCTTAATATATCCAAATACAATTGGTGTATAAGGTCTCCAGCAGACTTTAAAAATTTGAGTCATATACATTTTTTAAATATGTCTCATTATACATCAGATGAAAGTAAATTTTTTGGGTTCTGGTATGAGGATTTTTTTGATAGAATATATAAGTTGGTTATTAATGATTGTCTATCTGACTCCATAATAATTGAGTTGCAAAATTATTACGATCTGAAAGTATGAACCTTATTATAGAATACTTTAACTCTCTCAATCATATGAGGAATGGAGAGTTTCTCTATTGTCTTCATCAAAATCTTGGAAATGATTTGATTGATAGTGTGTATCTTTTTATGGAAGAAGATGCAGAACTTTATTTTGATTCTCCTAAGATTAAGAAGGTAGTTAGAAATAAGAGACCAACTTATAAAGAAATTTTTGATTTCTGCAATGAGAATCTGAAAGACCAGATTTGTGTCGTTTCCAATGCCGATATCATCTTTGATGATACTCTGAGATACTTTAAGAGTATTAAGATGGAAAAGAACTTCTATGCACTGAGTCGCTGGGAGATTTCTACTGGTGATGGAAAGAACTGGGAGATTGAGCCTTTTGATAATGCTGCATCACAAGATTCTTGGATCTTTAAGACACCTATTCCAACTTCTGATGCAATGAATTATACAATGGGAGTTCCTGGATGTGATAATAAGATTACCTATAACATGAGAGAACTGGGATATACCTGCAGAAATCCTGGAAAGAAAGTCATAACTATACACTTTCATCCAACTAACTTTAGAACATATAGTCCGAAAGATGATAGAGTTCCTGGACCATATCTTCTGGTTGCTCCATGTGACAACTTCAATGGAACACCAAGTTACATTGACATTGATGGGTTTGATGAATATGGGAGACCATTTAAAAGAGTGAAAGAGTAAGCATTTATACTCATAAGGTGTGGAAACCGTAACAAGAGGGGCTTGACGCCTCTTTATATTTGCTATATAATTGTGTAACAATTCTTAACGAATGTACAATGACTGTAACAACTAATGAGTATGGGCAACAGAATATGTTTGCCAAAGAACCCGTAATGTACTATGAGAACTATGGGATGCTGACTCCTAATATGGTTAAGGAGCGCACCAATGGTCGCTGGGCAATGATGGGTTTCGTTGCGGGCTTGATTTCTTACGCCGCTACTGGCAAACTGTTTTTTGGCATTTTCTGACATAGGATTTGACAATGACTTCACTTTTGTTTACAATAACTAGTGTCGCCTTTTTTGTTTTATTGGCGCACTCAGTAAACCAATTATCCGAAACTTACTAATGGCATACAATGTTACTCTCCGCACTCCCGACGGCTCCGAGACCGTCATTCAATGTGAGGAGGATCAGTACATCCTTGAGGCTGCTGAAGAAGCAGGCGTTGACCTTCCTTCATCGTGTAAAGCTGGTGCTTGCTCCGCCTGTGCTGGTAAGTTGATTGAAGGTGAAGTTGATAATGAAGAACAGTCATTCCTTGATGATGATCAAATTGCAGATGGGTTTGTCCTCACCTGTGTCGCATATCCAAAGTCGGATTGCGTTATTCTGACTGAACAAGAAGAAAACCTCTAATGGAACTACTTGCCCTTGCAGGAATTCTATTCGCCTCTTTCGCAGGGGCAGCACTACTCACTAAATCTGGAGAAGAACAATGAACGAAAAAGCAGAACGCATTAATGGTTGGGCAGCGATGATTGGTATCGTTGCCGCCTTCGGTGCATATCTCACCACTGGGCAGATCATTCCCGGAGTATGGTGATGTTATTGTTTGCAGTCATTTTACTGGGGACATACTTCTTCATTATGGCTCTTGGTAATAATGATGCAGACGATGATGATGACTTTGGCGGGGGTATGATGATTCCCGCCTATAATCCCACTAATTAAATGATAGAAGTAAAAATGCGTAAAGAACAGTATCAAGTCCCCCAAGTAGAGTTTGTATTCCGTGAGAATGGAGAGTTTGTTACTAAACCTTCCCTGGATCTCTTCACTGGTAAGCGGGTGGTTATTTTTAGTCTACCTGGTGCATTTACTCCTACTTGCAGTGCTTATCAACTCCCTGGATTTGAAGAACGATTTGAAGAGTTTGTTCAACTTGGGATCGATGATATTTACTGCATCTCTGTTAATGATGGTTTTGTGATGAATGCCTGGGGCAAAGACCAGGGTATTGAGAAAGTAAAACTTATTCCCGATGGTAATGCTCACTTCACCCGCTCAATGGGTTACCTGGTTCGTAAGTCTAACCTTGGCTTCGGTGAGCGTAGTTGGCGTTATGCTGCTGTCGTTAATGATGGAGTCATTGAGAAAATCTTCGTTGAAGAAGGTTTCCGTGACAACGCAGACACCGACCCTTACGAAGCATCAACACCCGAAGCGGTCCTAGAATATGTGAAATCCACAACAGCAGTCCCTGCCTGATACCGACTCTGCCCTATATACAGGGCAGAGTTTTTTACTATATGCCTAGAGGACAGATGACAAAGGATGAGTTAAAGTGTCACATCCTCAAACTAAAAAATCAAGTTGATCACGATGAGGGATATCCTGGAGAGAAGGCAATCGCTCATAAGTACCTCAACATGGTTCTGGACAAAATTAATGAGTACAGGGCTTGACGGACACGGAAAACCGTACTATAATAAATAGGTAAACAAATGTTACGAACCTTAAAGGACTTGTAACATTGTTCTCCCTGCCGCTTGACCGAGACTAGGCAGGGTTACCAATCCGTCTCTCATATCTTCGCCTGAGGGTGGCGAAGAAATAAGTACCTCCACCATTTCCCTGATGGATCTACTTACTTTTCAAAACAATGACTGCTACACTTTCACGTCAAAAACAATCGAATACTTGGGAACAGTTCTGCGAGTGGGTTACTTCCACTGACAACCGTCTTTATGTTGGTTGGTTTGGAGTCCTGATGATTCCTTGCCTGCTTGCTGCTACTATCTGTTTCATCGTTGCCTTTATCGCTGCTCCTCCTGTGGACATCGATGGCATCCGTGAACCCGTTGCTGGTTCACTCATGTACGGAAACAACATCATCTCTGGTGCTGTTATTCCTTCGTCCAATGCTATTGGACTGCACTTTTACCCCATCTGGGAAGCTGCTTCCCTAGATGAGTGGCTCTACAACGGTGGTCCTTTCCAACTGGTTGTCTTCCACTTCCTTATCGGTATCTACGCTTATATGGGTCGTGAGTGGGAACTTTCCTACCGCCTGGGTATGCGTCCTTGGATTTGCGTTGCTTACAGTGCTCCTGTCGCTGCTGCTTCTGCTGTCTTCCTGGTCTATCCTTTCGGTCAAGGTTCTTTCTCTGATGCGATGCCCCTGGGTATCAGTGGCACCTTCAACTACATGCTTGTCTTCCAAGCAGAGCACAACATCCTGATGCACCCCTTCCACATGCTGGGTGTCGCTGGTGTCTTCGGTGGTTCTCTGTTCAGTGCGATGCACGGTTCTCTGGTTACTTCCTCGCTGGTTCGTGAAACCACCGAGAACGAGTCGCAGAACTATGGTTACAAGTTCGGTCAAGAAGAAGAGACCTACAACATCGTTGCCGCACACGGTTATTTCGGACGCCTTATTTTCCAATATGCTTCCTTTAATAACTCCCGTTCGCTGCACTTCTTCTTAGCGGCGTGGCCAGTCGTCGGTATCTGGTTCACCGCTCTGGGTGTTTCTACGATGGCCTTTAACTTAAATGGCTTTAATTTCAACCAGTCTGTGATTGATTCACAGGGTCGTGTTATTAACACCTGGGCTGATGTTCTTAACCGTGCTGGTCTGGGAATGGAAGTTATGCATGAGCGTAACGCCCACAATTTCCCATTGGACCTGGCAGCTGCCGAGTCAACTCCTGTTGCTCTGACTGCTCCTACCATCGGTTGATAAAAAACTGAATAACTGATATAATAAGAGGGGAATAAACACCCCTCTTTTTTATGTCTGATATTGATGTTGCTTGGTTAGCGGGAATACTTGAAGGTGAGGGACACTTTGGTTACAATAAAAGAAAATACACACTCAAATCAACTGGTGAAGTAAAATTCTATTATGAACCATATGTTCATCTTCAAATGACTGATAAGGATGTTGTTTATAAAGTAGCATCTTTATTTCAATCAAAGAGCGTTAGAACATATCAAGATAAAAGAGGTAATCGTAAGTTACTTTACAGAGTTGGGTGTAATGGTAAAATACGCCTTCCTTCCCTGCTAAAATCTATCTTTCCTCATATGGGGGAAAGAAGAAAAACAAAAATTACAATTTTATTATTTTTAATCATGAACAAACAAGACTTTGTGACTTATATGTCTGAAAACGGCATGACTTCTGATGATGCTACTGGAATGTATGAGCATCTAAATGATAGGTTTGATGGAGACTGGAAACAAGCATCAGAATACTTGGAAAAACTTTATTCATATCTTCAACAGAATTGAGACCTTTGGGTCTCTTTTTTTATGACTAGGTATAAACTCGTAGGCATAAATTTTTGTATCGCACATAACACTATCTTGTATAGATATGATAGAATAATGAGGTGAGACAAATGAACCTAAACTCCAACTACATTATGTTTAACCTTGTGCGTGGAGGACATTATGCACAATCTGGTATCTTACAATCAACTTGCTGAATGGAAACACTTTGAGCAAACCGTTGACCAATGTAATGATGAATTAGATTTAATCAATGATTATTTCAATTGTTTAATCGAATGCGACGAAGATCAACAAACTTGTAAACGGATATGTAGAAATATGCTAAACGATTAATAAGACAGGGAGGTTGCGGGAGCCTCCCTTTTTTATGAGCACTAATACCCATTGACTTTTATTGTAAAGAAGTGTAAACTAAATAGGAAAAGTATTACTGGAGGATAATGGTATCTTCAACACTTTCACAACCAATTCAACAAAGGGGGTGGTTCGATGTCCTGGATGACTGGCTCAAGCGTGATAGGTTTGTTTTTGTCGGTTGGTCTGGCTTGCTTCTATTCCCGACTGCTTATCTTGCTCTTGGCGGGTGGCTTACAGGGACCACCTTCGCAACTTCATGGTACACCCATGGGATTGCGAGTTCATATCTTGAGGGGTGTAACTTTCTTACTGCTGCTGTATCTACTCCTGCTGATGCTCTCGGACATAGCCTTCTACTCCTTTGGGGTCCTGAAGCTCAGGGAGATTTCGTCCGCTGGGTCCAACTTGGGGGACTCTGGACTTTTGTGGCGCTCCATGGAGCCTTCAGTCTTATAGGATTCATGCTTCGGCAGTTTGAGATTGCACGTTTAGTAGGGATTAGACCATACAATGCTATTGCGTTCTCAGGTCCTATCGCAGTATTTGTTTCAGTATTCCTGATGTATCCGCTGGGACAATCGTCCTGGTTCTTTGCTCCTTCCTTTGGAGTTGCTGCTATCTTCCGCTTCCTGCTCTTCCTTCAGGGTTTCCACAACTGGACGCTCAACCCGTTCCATATGATGGGAGTTGCTGGTATACTGGGAGGAGCACTGCTCTGTGCCATTCATGGTGCTACAGTAGAAAACACTCTGTTTGAAGACGGTGAACAAGCAAACACTTTTAAGGCGTTTGAGCCTACTCAAGAAGAAGAAACCTATTCGATGGTTACTGCTAACCGTTTCTGGTCACAGATATTCGGTATTGCCTTTAGTAATAAGCGTTGGCTTCACTTCTTTATGCTTTTTGTACCCGTCATGGGTCTTTGGACTTCTTCTATTGGTATCATTGGTCTCGCTCTTAACCTGCGTGCTTACGACTTTGTGAGTCAGGAGATTGAAGCAGCAGTCAATCCGGAATACGAAACATTCTATCTTAAAAATCAGCTGCTAAACGAAGGCTTGCGTGCTTGGATGGCACCAGTAGATCAGCCACACGAATCGTTTGTATTTCCAGAGGAAGTTTTGCCCCGGGGCAATGCCTTGTGATAAAAACATAATACCTTGCGGAAACGAAAAGACCCTTCGGGGTCTTTTTTATGCTATAATACCTTCATTTAGAAAAACTAAAATGTATAAATAGTAATAGTTATGAATGAAGGTATGGTAAGGAAAAGTAGAGTAGGTCAAACCTTTAATAGATTGACAATTGAAAAGGAGTATCAATCTCCGTGTAAAAAATATGTTCTCTGCGAGTGTTCTTGTTCTTGTGGAGGTAAAACAACCAAAACAAGAAGGCACGATATTGTATCTGGAAAAATAGTATCTTGTGGATGTTTTAGATTAGAAAGGTTGATAGAAGTTTCTCCTAACAATCCAAGAAGTAGAAAAGAACCTGGAACTCGCAAACAGGATGATAGAAGATATAAGATGTTTCATAACGCTCAACACAGAGCAAAGAAAAAAGGAATACCCTTTACAATTTCTATAGAAGACATTATAATACCAGAAACTTGTCCTCTACTTGGAATACCATTAGTATCTACAAATAATAAGAGAGACCCAAGAAATCCAAGTTTAGACCAAAAAGTTCCTGGTGAAGGATATACTCCAGATAATATATGGGTAGTATCATCACGGGCAAATTGGATTAAGTCCGATGCTACAATACAAGAACTCAAAACACTGGTTGAGAACTTAGAGAAGTTATGAGAAGAATGAGAGACCCATTGAAGTATGGGTTCTATTGTGTAGATTACGTCTATCAAGGCAAAGATAAAGTTGCCGTTCATTTCGATATGATATCCGCACAACAAGCAATGATGTCAATGTTAAAACGCGGAGTTGAGTGTAAAGGAATGGGGGAATGGAAACCGAATGAGTAAAAAGAAAAAGACTATCTGGCGTTTATGGGCAAAGGCACTTGGAGACAAATCGGGAAAGAATGATAGAGAAGCAGATACTGTTGCTTGGATACGCACCTTTATTTTTGTTTCTTACTTGGTCACTAATGTCGCTATCGTGGCTAATGCAGTAAGACACTGGAATGATCTTGATTACCAAACAAAACCAGAGTTAACTTCTTGCACAAATTCTAAATAAAATTTTACAATAGGTAAATGCTACTAGAACTCGCACATACTATTGCTGACTATACTATCTGTGGTGAAGGAAATGTATCAGAAAGACTTACAGATGATACTTTTTTAATTAAAGCAAGCGGAACAAGTCTTCATACCCTTTCAGAAGAAGATTTGACTTTAGTAGACACAGACGCTAATCAACTCAATCCAAACGAAAAGAAACCAAGTATTGAAGTGCTGTTCCATGCATGGATTATGAAGCACTTTCCAGAAATCAATTATATTGCTCATACTCATCCACCAAAGACTACACAGATTCTTTGTTCACCAGCAGTTCATGAGTTTGCTATCAATCGTTGGTTCCCAGATCAAATTGTAAGAAATGGTGTCATCTCTTGTTTAGTTCCTTATGCACCTCCTGGCGCCAGACTTCTTGCAAATGTAGAAGAACATGTTGGTGCTTTTGTTGATGAGTATGGATACTTTCCTAAGTTAGTTCTTTTGGAAAATCATGGTATCATTACAGCATCTCCTTATCAGAAGGACTGTGCTGCTGCTACTTTGATGTGTGAGAAGTCTGCTGAGATTTTTATTGGTGCCAAACTTCTTGGTGGTGTAAACTTCCTTCCTGATGAAGAAGTGGAGCACCTAGAAAACTGCCCTGGTGAGCAGTATCGTCGTCATATGTATTTTGTAAAGTAAGTTAGTAACTCAAAACAAATCCACGCTATAAGTAGAAACACTTATAGATAGTGATAGTTGCTAGAACTTAATGAAGTTTCTTCTCGCACTGTTCGCTACACTGTTTTTTGCCCTTCCTGCTTGGGCGGTAGATATTACAATGGGTGCCAACGGTAACTTGATTTTTGACCCATCAGATGTTACAATATCCGCAGGAGACACGGTTCACTTTGTGAATGGTATGCTCCCACCCCATAATG
>Ga0208785_1000182_pt1 | contig 27544 bp, 32 predicted proteins | sample DEB08_DNA_2_FD_185499 | JGI IMG/M metagenome (GOLD analysis project Ga0208785, IMG submission 185499) | Aqueous microbial communities from the Delaware River and Bay under freshwater to marine salinity gradient to study organic matter... | ecosystem: Environmental > Aquatic > Marine > Coastal ...
GCGACTGAATTCATTACTGGAATGGAAGAACTTGTCAATCACATTCGTGAGCTGGAAGAGGAGAACAAGAAACTCAAGGAAGGAACACTCCTGAAATTCCAAGAAGTAGAAATAGCAGATCTCAAAGAGGAAATCAAGGAACTCAGAGAAGAGAACAAGAAACTTAAAATACCAGATGGAGTTGTCAGGGCGTTTAAAGGTCTCGTGGTTAATTGGTGGGAAGACGAAGAAAAGTATTACAGGGAAAACTTTCATATGAAAGAAAAATATGACGGTGATCCTGGAAACATTCCAACAAAATATCTTAGCGATTGTAATTATACAGATCTTCGTATTCTTGATGATTGGATTGTCGGGGGAAAATATGAAAAATATGAAATAGAAGAATCAGAAGAAGAAGATTCAGAGTCAGAAGAAGAATCAGATGATGAAGAATTATCTAAATATGAAAAAGATGATTCAGGATGGGACAGGGCTTACGGATACACTATAAAGGACGGAGAGTATCGTATTAATATTTCGGGGGGCGGAGATCACTGGGAAGATTATGTAATTACAAAGAATGGTTGTTTCATTCATAACAAGGAAGGTAAGAAAAAAGTCTTCACGTTCGTAAGTTGTCCTGAAGGTAATTATATTAAGGTCTGGGATACTCCCCATATGGAAGGAGGTCTTGTCCTTGATGAAGGTGAATCAGATATGTATGAAATGGTAAAAGAATGTTATGAAGAAGAAATTATGAACTATGATTCAGAGTCAGAAGAAGAATCAGATGATGAAGATCTTACTGGGCCTGAGTCTGACAAACCTTGATCCTTTCACCTCCCATTAAACTTACTATGTCCCAAATTTGTTTCTTCTTTCTACACAATTTATATTCAGTCATTTACAACTTTTTATTTTTTTTTATGAATCAATTTAAATTAAAATCTCTTTTATAAATATAATGAATGCTAATTCTACCGCTTTTATCGTACCATCAACCACAAGATTCAGAGAAGAGTGGAAAACCTCTGAAGACACTTATCTCTGGAATGTATTCTGTAAATCGCTGGATAATCATTGTCCTGACGTTCCTATTTCTGTGTTTGTCGGATACGATGAGGACGACCCCATCTATAGTAAAGATGAAGAAAGATTAAAATTTAACGCTGTCTGGATGAAATTTAATATTATATGGATCCCACAAAATGAAAAAAAAGGAGATGTCGTAGCTATCTGGAATAATCTCTTTAAAATAGCACTCTCACATAAATTCCAATGGTTTAAGATTTGTGGAGATGATATTAGATTTCCTAATGATCCCTCTTGGCTTCGGGTCTTCCAAAAACAATTAAATAAACAAGGAAATGTTGGTTGGGCGGCGGGATGGTCTAACAACGACCAAATAGCCACTCAGTTTTTAATCCACGAAACTCACTACCAGATCTTTGAGTTTGTTTTCCCTCCCCTACTGAAAAATTGGTATTGTGATAATTGGATGAACGATGTTTATTCAGATAAATTTAAATACTGGAGAAGAGACTACCCATTAATTAATGCTGGTGGAAATCCCAGATACAATCCCAGTATGGATAATAAATTATGTGAAGCTCTTGTAAGAAGACACAAACGAGATATTATTGATTTTTTAAATCTCGTTGATGGAAAAAAAAAGTAAGTGAAATAAATGGGAAAAGATAATCCTTTAGGCAAAAAGCCAATTGATGTCGCCAACGATGAAATCCGTGTTCTTAAAAAAGAGTTGCTTAAAATGAGGAGTGAATTAGTTTTACTCAAATCTCAAATCAAACCATTAAGAGAGGATCTTGATAAGCGAAGGGCTGAAGAATCAGAAAAAGATAAAGAATGTGTTGTTGTAGATAGTAAATGGTGGTGGTAAATTATTCTGTCAAATAAACCATTAATTGAGTTGATACTGAATGACCTCTTTCCTTCGCCAACTTTTCTTGAGTTTCTCTTAATTCAGGACCCATTTTATCATATTGATGCTTTATTACCATTTTTGTAAGATTCGTTGGATTTACACCTTCTATTCCATTTTTCTCAAAGAACATTGTGATTTTCTTTGATAATGTATTTCTCAACATCCCATTTTCACCAAACAAAAACTCGCCACCATCCATCTTTTTCATCCTTAATAGATTTACTAAGGTCTTATCCTTGATGTCAATTTTACGCTCTCCATAGACATTATAGGTCTTGTAATCATTAAATGAAAACATAAAACTATCCCTGGGACGAGACTTTTTGACAATATAATTTCCCTTTTGTTCCTTTAACATTTCACTCTTGTATTTGTGAAGTGTTGGTAGATATTTTAAATCAGCCACCTCTAACCTGAAAGGATAGGTTGTGTAAATTTTTAGAATTATCTTAAAATCCAAATCATCCCCCTCACTGATAAATTTATCAACTATTTTCTGAACTTCATTATATTCTGGAACAAATACATTTTCCTTATTTGTCTTGTGAGCATCAAGTTGTTTCTTAAAACCCTTTTTATCATTCACAGTATCATACGCCAAAGAATATAATTTATTATTATGATAATTATCAAAATCCATCACTCTCACACCAACCAGAATACTAAACATATAACTTTGTTGTGAAGATAATCCAATAGTTTCTGAGCCACGACCCTTCATAGTTTTCATCTTAGAAATTACTTCCTCTGGATCATCATCAATCATCCATTTCATCTCACCGATTAGTGTAGGAACTTTACCTGTTAAATGTTCTGATAGCTTCTCAAGATTACGAGAATGTTTTTTCATTGTTGTTTCTGTCGGCATCTTAGTTAATTCCTTTTTTTCTACCCTCTTTTCATACATACTTTGGATTTCCTGTAAGATTGTCATATTCACTATATCTATAATATAATTTATTTTTAAATAATTAAAGTTTTATTTTTATCTTATGATTATTAAACTCTATGGTAAATGAAATCTATGCCACCGATTGTTTATCAGACCAAGAATGTGATTCACTCAGAGGAAAGTACCTTGATGACTCTTCTTATGATAGGATTATCAGTGAAGATACTGATTACTATCACGAGGGTAATGTCATATTTAAATTTAGAAAGAATTTATTTTCAGAAGATCTTCTAACAACTGCTTGGGATAGTTGTAAATATCTTGCCAAAAGTAGTAGAGGTCGTGGAGCCAGTGCGGGACCTATTGATCCTGAAAGTGTTTATTGGAAAAAAAGAAAAATATATTGGTCTGATAAATGGTCGGCCAAGTATATGGTAAAAGATAAAAAAACGGGAGAAATGAAAGAGAGCAAAATGAAAGTTAATAATGAAGTCGCTTCACAACCAATAGGTTATTATGGGAAAACAAAAGGTCTTGGAGTTGATTTACCTTGTAGATTATCTCACTACACCAAAACCAATATGGAAAAATATGAAAAATCTATCCCATTCTTTCAGAAAATAGGAGAACACTACAAAGATCTCCTTTACTCCAAATATATAGATCAGATGGAAAGAGCAAGAATTAATGATTTTCATATTCCTAATAGTCCTTTCTCTACAATCACAATCAATAGAAATTTTAGAACAGCGGTTCATAAAGATAGTGGAGACTTCGGTGGCTTCGCTTGTCTGAGTGTTTTAGAAGAAAATAAATATCACGGAGGATTATTTGTTCTTCCTAAATTTAGAGTTGCCATTGATATGCGACACGGAGATCTTCTAATAGCTGACGTTCATCAATATCACGGAAATACAGAATTATATGAAACTGATGAAGATAAACAATATAATGATGAAAATCCTCAAAAAACTTTTAAAGATAATCTTGATGTTGGAATACTTGGATTAAATAATAGATTCAGTAGATTATCATTTGTTTGTTATTTACGAGAAGATATTATTAATTGTAAAAGTTCTCTCAATAAATTCTTTATTTCTATGGAAAACTCTAAAAGACTTCCTAAATGGAAAGGAAGTGAATATACTCACTGGAGAGCTGTTAATGGAAAAGAATTAGATTATGATTGTGATGAATGTAATAAAATGGTATCATATCATAATGTAAGGAGAACTCCTCAACATCTTGGAAAAGTTGGTTGTTTCCTTTCACATATGAATTTATTAAAACATATTGTTGAGAATAAAATCAATAATGTAATAATAGTTGAGGATGATGCTCTTCTTGTTAATTCTATCCCAGAAAATTTACCCGATGATTGTCTCACATACCTCGGTGGATTTATTGGAAACAAAAAGATTACCAGTAATGAAAAGATCTTTTTGGAACATAAGGAAGGAATCAATACATTAGATACTGAAAAATATAGAATGATCTGTTGTCTATCGTATTATATTCCTAAATGGGAAATCGCTGAAGAGATCTTCCAACAAATTTCCAATTTAAAACGTTGGAGAGCGATAGATATTCTCTTTGGAAATGTAATCAAGAATGTAAAATATGTTTATCCTGCGTGTTTCGTAGAAGAGCCCTATGATTCACAAATCCAAAATAATCGTAAAAATAAACATTCTAATGAATTTTATAAATTTGTTTAAAAAATATTTTCTTTCATAAATTATAAATGGAACATAAATTCACAGAAATCTATGATAAATCAAAATGGGGGAAAAGAGATGGTAAAGGAACTTCTGGTACTGGGAGTTCTGTTTCACCCGATCAAAAATGGTATATTAATTTATTAATGGAAATTATCAAGGATCACGATATTGTAAATATTTGTGATGTTGGCTGTGGAGATTGGAATTTTAGTAAAACAATAGACTGGTCTAATTTAAATTATACTGGAATTGATTGTGTGAAAAGTGTCATAGAAGATAATCACATATATGTAAAAGATAATGTTAAATTTATTCATCAAGATGCTACTCAAATCCCAAAAGGATATGATCTTGTGATTCTTAAAGATGTTATACAACATTGGGATGATGAAGAAATCTTAAAAGTTTTACCTGAAATCATTAAAGAAAATAAATTTGTATTCCTTTGTAATGGATTTATGTTTGGAAGAGATAGAACCAAAAATGATTGGGTTAAAAGATCTCTTGATAAAGTTTATCATTATCATCCCATTGATATGAATAAAGAACCAATGACATCTATTAAAAACTATGATATTATTAGAGCCGAACAAAGAAGATTTAAACAATATATTTTAATTGAAGAAAGTTCTTTTTAAAATTAATCTAAAAATTTTTTATCTTTCTTTTAATAAATGGCGAGTGATCCTGATATTCCTTTTTTACCAATTTCACCAGTTGATAAAATTCTTACAGATGAAGAATGTCCGAAGATCTCCATTTGTATTCCTTGTTATAAAAGAAGGAAATTTGTTCCATTAATTCTTTGTAATTTGGTTCAGATGGATTATCCTCCTGATAAAATAGAAGTCAATATTTTACAAGATGGTCCTGAAGATCTCTTTAGAAATAAAGATGAATTAGAATTTTTTAAAGAAAAACTCAAACCAGCAACTCTCCAATATAAATATGAAAAAGATGTTAGAAGATCTATTGGTGAAAAAAGAAATAAATTAGTGAAAAGTTCAGTAAATAAAATTATCTTAATGATGGATTCAGATGATATTTATTTCCCAACATACGCAAGATATTCTGTATCAGCTCTCAAACAATATAAAGTTGGAATTACATCATCTTCCAGTATGATGTTTATTTATCCAGATATGGATTATAAAATCACAGGGATAAGATGTGGTTATAAACATCAAGGACACGAAGCAGTAATGTGTTTCACAAAAAAACATCACGGAAGTATGGGAGGATTTATTAGTAAAGGAAATGATAGTAATATGGGAGAAGGAGCCAAAATGATCGCTTACAATGAAAAACAAATGGTTAATCTTGATATTAGAATGATGATGATCTGTGTGGCTCACGGAGGTGATGAAGGAAATACAATTAATAAAGATAGATTTAAGGATTCTGATATGCCCGGAGAGTTAGATTTACCTCATTTAGAATTACTGAAACAGATTCTTAATCAAAATTCACAATAAATTTACCATGCTTAACATACAACGGAATCTGATGTTGTTTTAACTTTTTCTTTTTTTTTATTTGGTTCTCAACTCTTTTAGGGATTTTAATCTCAATTGGAAAAGCAAGTTTAGGATCTTTATTTAATAACTCTATAGCTTTTCTTACACTTGGGATCCCACCATGCTTTGAGATATGAACCGCATCTGTATAAACTTCATCAAATGACATATAAGAAGAGGGCATCAAATAATAATTATTTCGGGAATAGTTGATAATCTTTTTACTCCTTGACATCACATCATCCTTTTCCTTGATTGTTAATGTTTTGTGGGGATTTGGATATTCCAAATACTTTATAAGATCTTCTTTAGTCTCAATAAAAAAGTATTCCATATCTGGATTAATCTTATCAAAGTAATCCAAACACTCTATCATCTTCATCTGAATCTGAGCTTTATTAAATTCATTACGATTAGCGATTGGAAGTTCAAACACTGAAATAATATCAAATAATTCTTTTCTGGAATGGCTATTATGAATCTTCATTATATATAATATATAAGATAAAAAATATTTTTAAATTTAAACTTAATCTTCGTGAAATATTTGTCTGTCAATCTCAATACAATTCTCACAACCCTTCTCAAAATGAACTATGAAACTCATTCCATACCATTGATGAACCTTTAACATTCTTAACTTTTTTAATCCGTATCCAGCTTTATTAAGATCTTCTATACGTTTGGTTGTTAGATTACCCATCCCAATCAAATAACTGATTACTCTCGGTTGGAGCTGAATAGACTTTTCTATAACTTTTGTGATCATACTATACGGAGGATTACTACAGATCACATCTACTTTTTCATCAAACTCAAAAAAATCCTTACCTTCTAAAATCTCAGACCACTTTGATGTTTCGGGAGAAGGAAAGTTGTTAAAGTAATTTCCTGTGTTCTTAAATGGATCGTACCAAATTTCCCCCTCAACATAGGGGATCATTTCTATGTGTTTCTTGGCGAGAACCACTGGTGTTAGAAATACATCATTCGCTTTTGTTCGCTTTCTGATAGAATGTCCTGTGTTAGTATTCATATTTATCTTATTAATATATTTTTTTAAAAATTATCAAATTTTTTATTATCTTTGTCATATTTATAGATTAAATGAAGTTTGTAATTCCATCCTTTCAGCGACCAAAAGGTCTTCTTGAGAAAACTCTAAAATATCTTGATATGATGAATGTTGATAGAAGTGAAGTTTATGTTTTCATTCGTGAAGATGATAAATTTTTAAATGATTATGAATCTATAGTGGCGATTAATTTGGTACCAATTGATATTAAGGGCATCGGAGCAACGCACAACTATATCACAGAACATTTTGATGAAGGAGAATTTATTGTTGAGATTGATGATGATCTTGAATACATTGTAGATCAGGAAAGGAAACCTATTGACAGCTTTTTAGGATTGTGTCAAGAGATGAAAGAAAAAATGGAATTTACTGGTTGTTCTTATGGAGGAACATATTCTGTTTGTAATCCTTTATTTATGTCTAAATGCGATCACTACACAACAGATCTCCGTTATATGTTAGGATGTTTAAGATTCAGATTTATAAGAAAAGAAATTAAATTAGAAACAAATTATAGTGAAGACTTTGAGAATTGTATTCTCCATTTTTTAAGGGATGGAAAGATACTAAAAAATAATTGGGTTGCTTGTAAGACTAAGAATTATAACAATGGAGGATGTGATGGTGATGGTAGAAGTTTTGAGAGTGAGAAAAAAGATAAAGAATTTCTTGCTAATAAATATTTTATGTATTGTAGATTATTCCAAAGAAAAAATGGAAGATTTGATTTAAGATTAAAACAATATCTTTCTGGACCTAATATGAGTAATCCAAAAAATAAAGAACTTTAATATTTTACTTCATTCGTATGATGATTACATTTTTTACATATTACTCCACGAATAAATCCTGTTTCGTGATTATGATCTAAACATTTAAATTTTCTATCTGTAATATCTTTATCACAGAACATACAATTTTCTGTGAGTAGCCAAGTAAGATAAACTGAATCCCAATCTTCATCTGGTCTTAATTTAATCTTAAGATCAGATTTCCACTTTCCTATTTTATCAGCTTTTTGTCCCTTGGCTGTTAATTTGTATTTTCTCCTTGATTCCCTTCCCGCTTCACTATGATTATATTTATCATATTGCTCTTTTGTTGTTTTTCCCATTATCATATAAGAACGATATATCTTTAAGTGAATATACCAAAGAGATATTTTCTATCCTCTATAATAAAATTTAAATCTGGAGAGCGATGGCCGAACCGCTAATAGCGATACGACGAAGATGAACACACCAACAATTCCAGAGCTTATCAACCGTCGGGGATGCCGTTTCTTGATACTCAACTTGGAGAGCGAAGTCCTTGCCACGAGTATCATAAACACCATTCTGGAGACTGAAAGCTCTTCCAATACAGAAATTTTCACGATATTTCATCATACTGAAGGGTTTAATTCCACCCATCACAAGAGCTTTTTCTAACTCAATTAATGGTTGCTGATCTATAGAGTTCTTTGTAGCGATTTTATTTGTGAATACTTTTCTGTTCGGATTCAGCTTGCCATCATAGAATAACTGATACGAGGAGAGCTCATCAACACATCCTACTAAACCAGTTCTCTGAGAGCGATTGGCGTTCCAAGCTCTTGTAGATGAATCACTGAAAAGATCATAGTGAGTAATATAAGTATTTTGGCTTTCTAAGAGTTCCTTAGTTCCCGAAGCTGATGCGTCCGTTGGAATACATAGAATAGACTTTGCCCTTGACTGATTGAGTGGTAATCTTAGATTCGCTACTCGCTCAGATCTTAACTGGGAGATCTTGTAGTTGGTAGCCGATACAAAATCATAGTTCATAACACCACCACCCTTCATCATTTGCTGTAATTTAGAAGTGTATCCTGCTGGCATCTGAACCTGTTGGACTACAAACTCAGCGTTAGTAATTGTATAACTGGGAGCATAAGTTGTCGCATCTAATAGTGATCGTGAATACATTACGTGTTCCTGATCTAATTTTGCCGTGGGTCTGTATCCAGTGGCTCCCTCTACAGTGACCTTAATTGCGTTGGTAGTTCCACCAACATATTCTATACGTTTAATCTTAGCGACAGTAGAACCACTTGCGATAGATGGATTATCAACACCAGTAGAAGCGTTGATGAAACGGAACTCTTCACCAATTACAAAAGGAAAAGCTTTGATGTTCCCAGACCAACCTTGACAATTGTCTCGCCGGACATAGAATGAAGTGAATGCCGAAGCATTATTGGCTGCTGGTTCATCAGGGGCAGAGTTGGAACCATTCACAGAATGGAAAAATGGATTGCCCATAAGATGACGATACCGATTAGTCTGATCTAATGTGCGAAAAACCCTGCGAGCATCCTCAAAAATAATCTCAACAACTAAACCCTCAGTCATAGCGATAGGGAAGATCTTATCATTCTGGAAAATACCAGTGTGAAGTGGGAGAAGAGCTTTTACTTCTTGATATGAAGAGTTCGTCCAAGCAGTACTGAAACTGGCCGAAGCGGGAAGTGGCTCAAAATAAGGATTCTGATCTACATTGTTCTGTTCTGAATATTCTGGACCAGTAGTGAAACGCTGTTGTTTATTATGAACGGTCGTACCTTCTGTGAGAGACCTCTTCGCTTTGAGAGTATCATTAGATTCATAATCATATTTTAGAGCAGTTAAAACATTGTAGTTCTGATATTCTTCTAATAGTTGGCGACCAGCTCCACCAGAATAGATCCTGACATCACGGATTAAAACCTGAACCCCCGTCTCAGCATCTAACTGAAGACGAGTTGGGGCGTTAGTAGCATCCTTTGAGATCTTTACAGATAAATTTAAATAAGATTCCTTCGGCTGAAAAAATCCAACAGAAGCAGGTAAATGAAACTCACATTTCTGACCTGGCGAATATTCTAACCCATGCTCAGCTGGGACAGAAATCTTCGTTTGGGAAATGGGAATCTTTTCATCGCTCGTCCAAAAACTTGTCATATTTTATAATGACAACAAATAAAAAATTTATGGGAGAAAAATTTAAAAAAAGACTTAACCAATATGATTTAGTGGATTGTGAGATTGATTTGCTAAAAGTCCATACTGACCGAAAGCTGCGGGAGCTGAAGGTGGAGGAGGTTTCGCTGATGGAGGATTTGCCTCATCTGTTTTTTGTTGTGCTGAATCTGCTTCTGCTGTTGCGACTGTGCTTTCTGTCGCTGCTGCGATATTAGCGGCGAGAGCTATTGGAGCAAGAGCTCCTCCAGTAAAAGCTGCCAGAACATCCAAAGCACCAGCACCAATTGTAGCAATGTTCCCAATATCTTCTCCAAGAGTATTTTTCTGAATAGTTCCATCAGCGTTTTTACTATTAAAAATATTACCCGTCTGTAAGAAATTATCAACATCTTCATAAACAGCAATACCAGTACCAATTTGGCCGACAGCTTTACCCGCTACTTTACCGAATAATTCTGCTCCCGCTCCTGCCGCTTCACCTCCAAGAGTTCTTGCGGCGATACCCTCAAAACCACCAATATCTTTTAGAGGTGTCACTCCTTCTTCACCAAATAATTTAGTAGCAAATAATTTAGTTCCCTGAGCTGCGTCTGAAGAAGCCAATGATTTACCCGCTCCTCTGGCTCCACGAGCCAAAGCTGAACCAACATCTCTCACTCCAACATTTCTAAGAACATTACCAGTTCCCATTACTGCTTCATCGGCGGCGACACCACCTTCACGGGCTGCCTGCTGAAGACCTCTGACTGTTCCCCTTCCAAAAGCTCCTGCCGCTTCTGTCGTCGCTTTACCAACCTGATAAACTGCTGGAACTTTTACAACATCTGATTCTACTTCTTTATAATTATCAGCTGAAACTTTTTGTTTTTCATTATTATTTAACTGATTATATAAAAGAGTTTTAGTATTATAATTCTCTAACTTTGCTTCATTCATATCAATAGAGTTCCTTCCCAACTGACTTTGTAGAGAAAACAAATCTGCGTGTGCCTCTGCCATTTTTATAGTATAAATAAATAAAAATAAATTACTCGGGAGAATTTAAAATTTTAGATCCTTCAGCTACTAACGTCTCAAAATTATGATATGCTTTTGGAGGATTACTTTGGAAATCCATATGTAAAAAGTCATATCTATTTGGAGTCGCCTGAGCATATATTCTTAACCAGTTTTCAGCTCCACCGAACACATCACCATATTCTTCTGCCATTTTCCCAAGTTCCTTCTGATTTGGAAAAGGAGATCCTACAATAACATTTGTAGCATTTTGTCTAATGATTGGACTACACATCCTGAAATTTTGAGAACTGACAATCAAAAGTTTAATATTAAAATGACGGAATCTGGAACACAAATGATTGATTTTAGATTCACGTTTAATACTTCCTAAACAATCATCTAACACAACAGCGATCTCTGGCTGATCTTCTTTATCAAAAGATTTCTGATGTTCTACAATTCCATTTATAATTTCATCAGAATAATGATCGTGAGTATCAAAAGCTTTTCTTAAAAATCTTGATGTAATATCATTAGCAATCGTATTACTGATTATGGTTGTATTATCAAATCTTTCCTGAGCATCATAAAATTGATCGTTTAATAACATATTAGAAATGAGTGTTGATTTCCCTGTTCTGACAGGGGAAATTAATAAACATAGAGCTCCTCCACCAAATCCATCTACCTGAGGTAAATTAGGATGAAGTGGTGGATGATTACTTTTTATTGGTTCTGGATCTTTCACGGGAATCACTTTGGGACCTTCCATTTATCAATTAATAACATAAAAATTTTAAATTCATAATCACAAAAAGCATTGTGCCCAGACATCATTCTTTAGAGCTGAATTTATATCTTTAAAAACTTCTGCTTCGTGTTTCGCTTTTGCTTGTTCTTTTTGTTTGATCGCTTTCCTTTGTTTCCTGAGGATTTCTACTTTGGCAACAGATTGTTCTACAGCTCTGGCGACCGCTTCATCTAAATCCTTTTGAGAATATCCTTTTTCCACAACAACAGGTTTCTCAATAATTTTTGGCACAGGGGGAACGTCTTCATCTGGTTCTTCTAATTTTTTTCTTAACTTTTTACGTTCCTTTTCTCTGACCGCTTCTACCAACTCCTTATCAGCTTTTTCTTTGGCGAGTGCTTCTTCTTTTTCTTTCTTTTTTCTTTCTCTTGTTTCAGCAGCTTTTGCTCTTCCCCTTGCTAATCTCTCAAGTTGTTCTGGTGTTGCGGGACCTCTTTTCTTCCTTGTTTGTTTTGGTTTCTTTTGGGGAGGAATATCTTCTGTGGGCTCCGGATCAAGAATAGTTTTTACTTTTGGTGGTGTGAAAATTTCATCTTGTGGGATCTTATCCTTTTTGACTGGTTCAGGAATAGGGTCTAATTCATCATCATCAAACTCTTCGGCTGATACATATGATACTTCATCCTTAGGAGGTTCTCCTTCTGGTAATGATTCTTGTATTTCGCAGTGTTCTTCGGTAGGGGGAGGCATAACAACATCAGCAAGATAATCTGTCATTTTATATCAATAAATATAAAAAAACTTATGACTAAAAATTAAAAAATAATGATTAAAGTGATTAAAAAATGAATTTACTTATATGTTAATATTATGTTTCTGGAATTCCAACTCTTGTTTCAGCTGTAATTCTTTCCAATTTATATCCGCATCACTATCATCTGTATCATAATTTATTACTGGCAGAGGAGTGTGATCTTTCTGATAACAATCATTTATAGGTTCTATTTCTTCTTCTGAATCACTATCATATTTGTCTATCATTTCCATTCTTAATTGTTCTGACTTATTATACTTAAATGTCATATCATTGAGTTCATTAGTGAGTTCTCTTATTTTATTATTCTTTTCTTGTATTAACTCCTCAAATTCTAATCTTTGATTGTATTTTTCTTCACATACTTTACTCCTATCCGCTGAATGAGCTCTTACAGACTGATGTAATGAAATAATAATTTCTTCTCGGGTCATTGGCTCTTCTTTGTTATAATCATTAAATATCTTTACGAACATAGGATCTAAATCTTCAGATACTTCTTCACATATTGTATTTTTATCTTCTATGAGTTTAATACATAATTTAAGTATTAAGAGAGAGTTCGTACATTTGGCTGTATCAATGAATGTTCCTATTTTATTATATCTATTTTGTTCTGCTTTGGTTTTTCTTTTGGAAGGAATGAGATCAAAACGTTGTAAAGCTCTTCTTATTTTATCCTTATCACGATCGTTATTCATACTATTATGTATAATGACTATTCTTTTAAGTAAATACTCCAAAAGTGGAGTATTACTCCGTTTTTTGTTTTTGTGAAATTAAGAACCATTTTGAGAATTCTATTTTTTCTGGAACACTTCTTGATTTTCTTTTTTACAAAAGTGGAGTATTACTCCAAAAATGGAGTATTAATAAATTTGATAGTTTGTATTTAATATTAATAAATTAAAATATGGATTCTTGGGATATTATTGAGAAACTAAACAATGAATATTTTGATTTACAGAAAGAAAAGGAAAAGGTGGAAGATTATTTCATAAAACAAATGAAAAAAATGTATTATGATCATTGTATAAAATATATTTATCTGTCAGCTCAATTAATCAAAGAACGTCTCCCTGATATTATAGAAGATCATCACGAAGATGATGGAGATTTAGAAGAAATTATTAAACAACATTCTTTCAGTCCAAAGAACTTCATAGAAGAAATTAAAGAATGGAATAAAATTGGATGGGAAGAAATTTATCAGATGGGAATCACAGATGAAGTTAAGAAATAATTAAATTCCTTTCTCAACTGCTTATTAAATTTGATAGTTCATAAAATACTTTGCTACAACAAAACAAAGAAAAGAAATTATGATTTCTACTTCGCATGTCAGTCTCCTGTCGTGGCTCCAAGAAACTGACTATGATGTGTGGTTGTATCTCTACAACAACTATTTGATTCACGTGATAAACAACCGAAAGGTTTGTAAAGAAGTTCATTTACCGAATCAGCTACAAAAGATTATTCGTAATTGTGGTGAAGGAGAAGCAGATGAGGAGTCTGGATTTCTTCGGCGAGGGTACGAGAAAAAGCTTCATTCTGGTAGAATTTATGCCAGTTATTTGTCTGGTCGGACTTTAAATCTGGAACCTCGCCACGAAATTTTTAAGCCGAACCACTATTTCCTTTGTGGCCTGAGGATCTGCCCAGTGAAAAAGCCCTATTATTCTCACGAATCAGAACCCGACGTCAAAGTGGTAATGGACTATGGCATAACGAAGGATGAATTACTTCAGGTTTGTAATGGTGAAGAATATCCTGTGGATGTGAAGAGATCTTGGAACAAAACAAAAATCATAAAAGCGATGTTGTCCGAATATGAAAATTAATACTTAGTTTTCTTCTTATATTTGTCGCCGAAAACTTCTTTAGGTTTGACTTTTTTATCTTGTTCTACAGATTTGGGAACATTGTGTTGAGTTTCCCCACAGGAACTACATTCCTTTGGTTTCATTTCTTTAACTTTTCCTTTTTTCTTCGCACTGCTTCCATAAGCCATCTTTTTTAAATTTACTCTATATTTTTTTTTATTATACATAAATATAAAAGATGAGTTTAATAGTCAGCACTTCTAAATTAGAGGAAAACACTTCTAACATTTCCTCGGAGAATCCCAGTAATTTTACTAACTTTTTCAGGTCGCCAATTAGAATAGCACCGAACTCTGAGATTGCTGTTGAGAGTGTAAAAATAAATAGAACACCGAATGTTCATATAAAATCTAATTCTTATTTCTGTCATTACTTCGGTCAAAAGAATGATGAATCAGATGATAAACCATACCAGATAGAAGCTCCCCGAAGGATCCAACTGGATGAAGGAACTTATAATCTTGATGAATACAAAAATCAAATAGAATCAAAACTAAATAAATGTTATGGTCATCCATCTATCTTCGCTAATGCTTCAGTTGATATTAATACGACAGCCACAGGTGAAGAAGCGGGTTTAAAAATTAAATTCGTCCAAAGGACATCTGGTTCAGGAACAAACATAACAAATCAGTTAGGAAGCACTCCTTATTATAATTTACAGAGACCTAATAAAAATAATGGATCACATTCTGATGCTTTTACTTGGACTCCCGCCACAGGAATATTTAATAGAACAGCGGGTAATGATAATAGTCTTAATGATACACAAGCGGTTGGAATATTAACTGGAAGACCTTTCTCAAACCAAGGAGGGAGAATGACTGTTGATGTGAATAACGCATCAGCAACTTATTGGAAAGTTGGATTGTCCCGACCACACGTCCAATATGAAGTCCAAGAAGGAGCTTCCAGAATTGTAGAAAATTTATATCCTCACGGATATGAAACTAAATATAATTATCGCTATCACACTGGTGTAGCCCAATCAAGAGGTAAAGAACATTATGATTTTGTTGTGGAGTGTAAAACTGGAACAGGAGCCAATGATGGTCTCCGTATGTTTTGTAGTATGAATCGTAAGGAACCAACCTTGACATCAACTTGGAAAATGTATGAGATGAAATACTGGGAAAGTGGTGGAGTTCATAGTGGAGGAGTTATGACTTCCGCAGCTTTTTATGCTAAATATGATAGAATTCGTTTAGAGAGTGATGGTACATTCATTTCTGTATTTGCTGGGATTTCTGGATCATCAACTTACCATCAGTTTATGGGACCAAATCTTTCTAAAAATCGTGATGAATGTTTTAAACCAATCGGTGATACAACTTATGCTCTTTATCCTCAATTTAATATTGGATCAGGAGATCTTACAATGACTCAATATGAAAGTGAATATGGTGGAGATTCCAGTTATTTATTCCCAACTTATAACGCAACAGATGCTCAGGTAGGAACAGCTGGCCCGAGACAATTTGTCCCAGGATCTGATTTTTATTCTACAAATCGTATCGCTTCATCTGATAAATATAATCTTGTGAATGGAAGGCAAATCACATTATTTAGGAATGTCAATGGTGTCATTACTGAACCAGGAGGTGTAGCGACAATTGATGGTTCTCAAACTTATCTGAATTATTTCTCAGTGGGTGGGCTCGCTGCTTATTTCCAACCGCATGGTTTTAATGCTTCTGAAGGAGTCCTTTTGGATCACGTATTAATAGGTAATAAATATACAATTCCCCAAGTAGAAGATTATCTATTAAATAGACAAAGATTTCCTAATATGTCTTTGGCTCTTGGATACAGAGACCGAGCCATTATGAGCCAAGACCAAGGATCAATAGATGGTTATGTTTCTGGATCGGGAACGAACACTGTGATATTCACTTCTCCAAATGAGATAGAAAAAGCTCCTATTTCAGCATTTGTAAGGATTCCAAATTTAACACACCAATCGTTTAATGGTGGTCAGTCGGGTATTTCTAAGATCTTATATCAAGTTCCTCAATTTTCCAATGATGGAAGACAATATGGACCGCTGTATTTTGCTCCCGGAGAAAAAACATATATAGATCTTAAAAATCCTACAGAAACAATATTAAATCAGCTTCAGGTCCAATTGGTTGGAGCTGATGAAAAAGAATTAAATTCATTAAATGGAACAACACAGGTAGTCTTTCACGTAAGACCTAAGAGGGCTTAAAATATTTCATTATTGTTTCATATGCTTCTCTAACTTTTTTAAATAATTCATCATCGCCACCAGTTTTATCTGGATGAGTTTCCAGAGCTTTTTTCCTGAAAGCTTTTCTGATTTCACTTTCATCGGCATCTTCATCAATTTCTAAAATATCATATGAGTTAGATTTTTTTAAAGGTTTGATTTCATCATCCCATTCACATTCATCATCAACATCTACGAATGGATTATCAAATATATTTGAGTCATCAAACCAAGATTCTTCTTTATAACAATATTGCCAATACTGACCCCCTTGATAGTGTTTTGGGAGCTCTCCACAAGGAAGTTCATCTACATTTCCTAATGAAAACATTAGTGGATAAGCGACCGAATGGAAAGTCATCAATAAAATATAACATCTATTTTTTAATAAAATTATCAAATTTAAAATTTTATATATGAAAATTAAATATGACAACTAATAAAGAAAAGTTTAATAAAAAATATGGTTTTCCAAAAGATAAAGGACATAGTAAATCAGAAATTTCACGAATTACAGGAATACCTATCAGCATTCTTAACCAAGTCTATGATCGTGGTGTTGGGGCCAGAAAGAGTAATCCAGAATCTGTTAGATCAGAATCAACTGGAAAAAAAGTGGGTGGGAGAAGTCTTAAAGGTAAAATGAGTGCGGAACAATGGGCTTTCGGCCGGATCTATAGTTTCATAATGAAACAACCAGGAACTTGGGGAAAAGCTGATAAGGATTTAGCGGAAAAAGTAAAGAAAAAGAAAATAAAAGGTTATGCTCGGTGAAATAAATCAGTTGTTCTATCTACTTCTTTATTGATTATATCAGAGTATCCTTCTCTCTGATATCCTAATCTGACTTTGGGACAAAGGAATAAATCATTTTTTTGATTTTTCACCCAAGATACATCTAAATAATTTTTCTGTTTATATTCTTTTAATAAATTTAACAGCGATGTCATAAACACACTGATAAGTTTATCATAGTAATGGCTTTTGACTAAATAGAAATCCGTATGGCGACCATCATTGACTCTATAAAAATTATCATCATAATCTTTCTTTTCATTTAATTTACAACTATATAGACAGACATCACATTTTTGTGGATAAATAAACTCTCCATTTCCAACAAAGTGAAAATCATCTTCCATAATTAAAACCTCTGAAAGACCTCTTTGTTTTGCTTCTGTTAAAGATTTAATGTGTGAAAGAACACAACCATAATATCCTTTTTTTGTTTTAATGGCTTCTATACGTTCATAGTTTGTAATACCTTTTTCTGAAAACATTTGTTGGACTTGTTTCCAACGATCTTTTCTACATTCTAAATTAATAACAAAGATTGTTATATCATTAATAGTTTTCATATTATCATTTGACATTTATTATCTATTATTATAATAAATGGAATTCCTTAATGAAAAAAATAAACGAGTAGATTATAAAAAATATGAATACAGAGAAATAAATTTAATTAAGAAATATGTAAAACCTTCTGATGTAGTTTTGGAGTTAGGAGCAAGATATGGTGGGACAAGTGTAGCGATAAATAAAATATTAAAAGATAAAACCCAACAAGTTTCAGTAGAGCCTGATGAAAGGGTTTGGGAATGTTTAGAAAGAAACAAAAAACTCCATAATTCTGAATTTACAATCATCAAGGGAACAATCAGTAAAAAACCACAGAAAATTATTAAAGATTCAAGAAAGTTTCCAGATAATAATGACTGGGCAACTTATACTGAAGAATGTCTAACGAACGATGTGGGTTGTATGAATTATCCTTTACCACTTTTTAATTTTAATGTTCTTATAGCTGATTGTGAAGGATTCTTAGAAACATTCTATGAAGAGAATAAAAATTTATTTCCATATTTAAGATTAATAATCTTTGAGAAAGACAGACCCGATTTTTGTGATTATGATAAATTGATTAAAGAGTTCCAATCCTTAGGATTTAAACCAGTAATCAATGATTTTCATTCTGTATTTATGAAATAATTAAACTAATTTATCTAATGAAGGTTCGGGCTCAGGTTCAGGTTCATAAAATAATTCTTTAGAAGTTTTAGGCACTAACCTCGGAGTTCTTTGTTCTTCTAAAATTTCATCTTCTTTCTCCAAGATCTTCTCTTCTTTTTTCTTCATATCCTTTAATTTTTTAGTTTGATCTTTCAATGATTTCATTTCTTCTTCATTAGGAGGACGTCGCTCACATTGGAAAATATAACATAAATTCACTTTACAATGACACTTGCTCTGCCACACAACGAGCAATAATGAACCAACAGAACCTAAAAACAGGACAACAGCTCCCGCTAATTGATCTATACTCATCGGATCAACCTCAATCATTGGCATTTTTAAAATTACTTACATAAAAAATAAATCTTTTTAAGATTAAAATGAGCAACAAGGAAGTTTGTATCTTTGGAAATGGGGCATCTTTAAAAGGATTTGATTTCACTAAAATAGACCGATCTAAATATGATATTATTGGTTGTTGTCTGGCTTTTAGATATTGGAATAAAATAGATTGGTTCCCAGATATTTATGTGAATGTTGATAGAGTTGTTTGTAAGAATCCTGAAGTGGTACAATTTGTGAAAGAAAAGAAGTGTCAGTTTTATGTATTATCAAACGCTATCAAGGAAGTTTGGAAAGAGTATCCCAAGGATGGATCAATCTTTTTTATAGAAGATCTTCTAATGTATCCTATGAGTTCATTTAAATATGTTAGGAATTGGTGTAGTGGATCGGCCGCCGTTGTATCAGCCTTAGACAGATATAGGAAACTTCATTTATTTGGATTTGATGTAGATTATGTAGAATTTATCCCAGAATGTATTCAGGAAGAGGATGGAACTCTAACAATAGAAAAGACTCCTGAAAACAATCCAAACTATTTCTTTGATGATTATCAACGTGAAGGAGATAAATACAATAAACCAAATGGAAAAAGGGTTCATATGAAATCGTGGGAAGAGCTCTCCTACATAATTGATTTCATAAATAAAATGTATCCAGAAGATCATTGTAAGGTTGAGATCACAAATTACAATATAAAAACATCAATCAGTCGTTATTTCCATACAAAGTTCTTAACAGAATTTAAGTCCCAGTAAAAAAAATTTGATAGTTGGTAAAAAAATTTAACATATCAAAAAAACCCTAACGAAGAACCCTGAAAATGACTATGACTCCCGACCAGTGCTTTGACGAGATGGCTGTTGCTCTTGGTGTTCCAAAGGACACAGGATACATTGATCTTCTTGAGTTGGTGAAGGAACTCAAACAACAAAATGATAATCTGGAAGTAGAAATCAAGGAACTAAAAAAAGTATATGATTTTGGTAATTCGGAATCAGATGAAGAACCAGATTCACCCTAAATTAAATCTTCTTTTATACGCTGCTATATTTTCTTTACGACTTGTAGAGTTTCCCCACAGAATATAATATGATAAATAACCCGCTCTGGTGTAATCCCCAGTTTTAAGATCTTTTTTATGTCTTTCCCTATATCTTTTTCTTTGTTCTTTATCTTTTGTAAGAGTATAATCATCCATTCCCGAGGCTCCAAAATGGGTCGTTTTAGTGCGACCATTATCTTTAGTGAAGACCGCCATTAATTTCTTTCCTGGTTTGTCGCTTTTCTTTACAATCATTTTAACCATATTTTTGTATTCTATGTTTTTTTTTTAAAATTCACCTTAAATTAAAATCTAAATTTCATTATAAAAATGAGCAGTAATCAACATTTAGAGATAGTCCCGAGTAATATTACGAGTGATGGTAAATTATCATACAAGAATGGTCAGCCAACTATTCAGCTGTTGGTTGGAGCACAGGATCGTTATATTGTTCCTGGCTCTGTAAGACTTGTAGGTGAATTCACAGTAAAAAAGAACTCTACAATTATTCCAGTCGCTGCGGATGATATTCGTATGAATGAACGTTTAGGTGTTTATTCTATGATTGATACTCTATCTATTTTCAGTCAGCGAACTGGTCAGACAATGGAAACAATCAATCATCACAATCGTATGATGAGCTCCTACCTCAGCGTCACTCAGTCCCAAGCTGACTTCGCCTGCCATGCTTACGAGACAGCTCTTCGCTTCCCGAACTACAAAGCACAGCAGTTAGGTGTCATTACTAATACTCAGGGAGCAAGTGCGTCGGCTGGTGATTCGCCCAACTCTTTCTGTATTCCACTTGTGAGTGGTCTTTTCTTAGGTCAGGAACCAATCCCACTTTCTGATACGTGGGGTGTAGGTGGTCTCAATATTGAGATCCAATTAGCACCAGATCAACAGGTTCTTTTCTCTGCTACAGATTCAGATGCTAAGATTGTAGATGCTTTCTATGAATTATCCAATGTAAGACTTATCTGTGAAGTTCAGACTCCGGATCCTAACTTTAATCCTCAGATGACAAACACTTTTGTATATAATTCTATCTCATCGTACTACAACACGATTAACTCGGCCAACGCAGTATTAAACTTTAACCTTGGTCTCAAATCAGTATTAGGAGCATTTATGAATGTTGTTCCAGCATCCCACATTAATAACTTTACTCGTGATGGTCTGGCGACCTTAGAATTTACAAACAAGGATGGTTCTAACGCACAGATTGAGCAACTTGTTTTCACCCGAGCGGGACAGAGACAACCCTTAGAATACAACATTGATACTCTTCAGAAAACTCAGGCGGAGGCTGATAATGAAACCGCTGACGCACAAGTTGTTAGGAATTATATGAACGCTGTAATGTCATTCGCTAAGATCCAGAGGACTTCTGTAGAACCCAGTGTTTATCGTAATATTGATTATTCTACTGATGATACATACTCGGGAGCCAAGACAATTATTAATGGCGGAGCAGCGTGGGGAATCGGTGTAAGTTATGATGGAATTAGTGATCAGGGTGTTGATTTCAGCAACTCTCCTTTCGGAGTCCAATTACAACTCAAACTAACTACAGATAACCCACAGAGTATTTTCCTCTTCGTTCATTCTCGCCAGACAGTCGTATCGGCTCAAGGATCTATTCAGGTAATGAAGTAAATCAATATTTTAAAATTAACCTTAAATTTTTTTATAAATTCATATCATAAATATGGACTCTGACGCACCCTCTCAACCGCAACCTTCTCAAATTCCCGATCTCGTACGCATAGGATCAGTCAGCTCTGATACAGCGATTAATGTTCAGACTGATATTCTTGACCCAGTAATCTTTTCAGAAACCGAGGCTCGTTTTGTTTTAGATAATAAGGGGATCCTTCACTCAAACTCTCGTATTACACTATCTACTGATGGTGGTGCTTTCACTGGCGTGGATGGTCGTGTTTTCTACCCAGCGAACATTGGAGTTCATTCTCTGATTCAGAGAGCGGCTCTTCGTGTTGGAACTAAGACTGTCTGTGAGATAGAAGATTACAATCATTTCGCAGCCTATGAGGCAACTTTCCTACCTCCCGACGCTATTAAGGAACGTGAGCAAGTAATGAGTGGTCGTTTTATGACAATCGCTCCTACACTTGACGCACGATCTTTCCCTTTTGAGAATGCTTCCAACTCAGCATCTAATACTGAATCACTAACTGAAGCAAAGTCTATCCAGATTGATAATGGAAAGAGCACTGTCCCTATGGGAGCTCAGGCAAAGGTATGGGAACCAATAGAAAAGGATGGTGCCCAAGCACCTTCCAGAACTATTCACGATTTCCAAGATGAAAAGAATAAACCAACTTATTCTATATTACTGGCGGATCTTTTCCCCTTCCTCAAAACTAATCAGCTTCCTCTGTTTATGATGAGTGAGCAGGTAAGTATTCATTTAACTTTCACAACTCGCCAGAGTGATACTACGAGTGAGCGGGTCTGTATTACTGAAGGAGCCACTCTAACCAAGGATGTAGTTTTAGTTCGTGGTGATTGTCAGTTAATCGCTGATTACATTTACTATCCTCAGGATATGATGGAACAATATCGCCAAGCAAATGCGAAGATGGCTTTTAACTATGTTGATTATCAGTTTATGAAAAGGACAGTATCTGCCACTGAGTTTTCGGGTCAATTAATTCAGAATCTTGGTGGAGCTGGTCGTATTGTAAATAAGGTATTTGTCGCTGCTCAACAGGATGCTCCAAAGGATAGTTCTCTTCTCAATAACTATATCGCTGAAGGACCTTCTGTTTCTACTACTTCTACTGGTAAAGTTGTGACGAACCTAAAATACAATGATAATTTCCTTTACCCGATTGATGTAAGTAATGACGCAAGACATTATCACAATGTATTCCAGAGTGAAGGTCGTGTCCCGTATATTTCCCGTGATCTTTACAGAGGTGAGGGTCAATTAGCAACGGATCAAACTGATACTCCTACATCAATAAATTTTGAGGATTACAACGCCAAGGATGATCTTCGCCAGAAGTTCTTTTACACAGCCTATCGTCTCAATCGTGGGGAGCGAGTAAATTCTCGTGGTTTGGAACTCTATGATAAACGCACAACTATGGCGGGAGCTTCTACTCTCCGAGCATGGCTTCAGGTTGTGAAGGTCGCTCAACTTGAGGATGGAATGTTAAACATATCTTTCGCTTAACGAAGTAATCTGTAAATCTTTTATTTTCTGTCTATAATTTTTTTCTTCTACTCATTAATAAAATGAGTAATGGTTATACAAAAACAACCTTAATTGAGTGTGCCAGATCACAAAGTGATGAGGCACTATCTTTTAATAATGAAAATCCTTCTCAATGGACTAATAGGGTTGGAACTGGATTACATTTAAGAGTTGGTGATCAGATATCAGTTCATTCATCTTTTGTTTCAGAAATAGGAGCTGAAAGTGGTGAAATCCAAATAAAAGGAAGAGAATTAAATGCTTCAGTAAATACTGAGGTGACGGAGTTTCAGAATTTATTAAGAGATGAAGATTTACCACAAAAATTCACATTAGTAAATTGTTCTAATAAAACTCAAAATATTAAAATAAGAGATGATACATTAAATTTAATTGTTTCTCCTTATAAGTGTGCCAATGGAGATTGTTATTGTTTCTTACCAAGGAGATATACTGCTTCTGGATTAAGTGGGACACCAACAACATTTTGGACATCCTATTCTCGTCGTGATGGCGGAGCTGTCTCTGCGGCGAATGATACGGGGCAAACACATAATCCTCCAAGACCATTAAATAGATGTTCCGCTGATCTATCAGCTAAATACTGGCCTTATAGAAGTGGGGCTGCTCACGGTGATTATAGAGTAGATGGTAAAAATGATGGATCAAGATTCACATTATTTACAAGAACACAAACATTTTATGGAACACCCATCACACCAGAAATAACATTAACTGGTAAAGCACAAGCGGGATCTCCTGATATAGTATTAACTCACGGAAATACAGCAGAAGGAATTTTATTAGGATCTCTTATAAAAACATCTACACCTGAAACTCCTTTTTCACTAAATAATGCTTCTGTGATAGGTGTATCACCTGATCTTTTATCTATTAAAATGAGTGAGAATGCGTCAGTGAATACAAACTCACATCAGCTATTTACATTTAAATTTCCTTCCGCATTAGAAACTACATTTTTACCACCAAGTCAAGCAGATGGATATAGTGCGTCGTACGCTGAAGGATTAAGAGATCCCGCAACATTTGGGGAGTATATACAAGTAAGAAATTTAATATCAATCAAAGCGAATCCGGGTTATAATTCTCCAACAGATTTAGCCGATCAATTAACTCAAGAATTAAATGAAAGAACGAATCTGGAATATTTAGAATATGATACAAGTTCTAACGCAAATAATTTTACAAGAAAAGAAACATTTAGTTTTAAAACAGAATCACCGATGTATAGGATGTATAATTGTGCTACTGCGACAAATTTTAACAAGAAAACATTTGATGAGTGGTTTAAAACAGATGGAACTGGTGATGTGAATAATTCTTATCATTGGTTGGCAAATTATCAACATATATTACTGAAACGACCAGAATTATATATACAAGGTAAAAAGTTAAATGGTTCTACGGGAATTATTTTAAATGATACTGGAAAAGATTCTCATCACATAAATGAAGAAGTATTCTGTACTGGTCTTTATTTTACCGATGAAAATATAAAATTACTAAGTGATTTTTTTGCGGTTCAGGCCAATTATCCAGAGCTCTTTGATGATTATCAACAGAGCGGGATAGATGTTTCAGCATCATTTACAAGATTTATACATATGAATTTATTTGATGAAGAGAATGATCCATTTTCATTACAAAATCCAAGTGATTTTGGGAGTAATATAAGAGACAATAGAACGGGACCTGATTCATTAGGTTATGATTTATATAATTCAGCTGTTTCAGCGAGTCAAACATCATTTCCTTTATTTTGTGATTTTAATCCTGATACAATAAATTTAACCTCTGAAGATGTTGATTTCACAACTTTTAGAGGAATAAATTCTAACGGACAAATGAAAGCCAATTACGATCAATTGGTCGCTGGTTTCGCCAGAAAAGTTTTAAGAAATAATAATCAAATTGGATCAGTAGATCATTTTGAGATAGGTCTCCAATTTACTAAAACAGGGAACAAGATCCCCGACCATTTTTTCCATTTAAACGCTTCCTCGGGAATATATGAGTTAGGAACAGGAGGTGGAAGAAGATTTGGGTTTGATTATCATTTTACATCGTATGGTTGTTTAGCGATGATGTTGTTAAATGGGAATGCTGATTATCAGGGAGCAAATTATAATGATGGAGGAACTAATCCTTATGTGAGACAATATACATTTGGGCAGGCAACTTCAGACAAAATATACAATCTTGATAAATATCAATTTGGTTATTATTTGGGAGCTGATGAACCAATAGTAAATTATGATGTAGATCAACAAAGATTTCAGATTAATAATTTACATCAGTCAGAAGTTGTTGGTAATTTAGATTCAGCGGGATATAATCAAACAAAATCTGTTCCAATAAATCCAGATGCTTCTGTTTCTTGTTATAAGATCAATAAAAGACCTCTTTATACAAATTATTGTCCTGAGCTTCTTCCTTATACAGATACATTTAGTGCGAGTTTTACAAGTGGATCACTGAATACTTTTGTGTCCCATAATTCTGGAATAGAACCTTATAGAGTCTTTGATGCTGATGGTGGAGTTTTTATAGAAGATTGGTTGGTTCCAGAAAAGTTTTGGGATCAGAGTTTAGTTGGAACAATGGGATACAGATATAATCAGTTTCATAATCCAAACACAACATCATCAAGACAAGTCAGATTAAAAGCTTCGGGAGCGAATGCTGATTTAAATAATGTAAATATAATTACAACAAATGCTGATATACCTGAGGCTGATCTGTATCAATATTTACAAAATGCCACTCTGGCCGATTTGATGGTCTCAACAAATACAGTCGGTACTGAGCCATCAGGGAAGAATTTTACACATCCTGGGAGATATATTACACCAGCGATCACAGTTAAGAATCCCACTTCTGTAAATATAACTGCTGAAAGACTACCTACAAAAACTCTACGACCCTATTACACGATACGTTCTGATATTTTAAATGAACAAAATACAGTCTTAGGAGGAGCGACCAGTGGAATCACACTTCCAATTGTAGCGATTACAAATAAAGCGAATCCATATGCTGATTTCCTAAATGGCTTTGGTTCAGAGTTAGTATTTACAAATACAATTGACCGAGTGATTACAAGGATCAGATGTAGTATTCACGAACCAGATGGAACATTCGCCAGAACAGATTTAAATTCAGCGATCATTTTTAAGGTAGATCAACAGATAAATGCTAATCTAAATTTAGTGAGTAGTCTTCTTCAGAGTAAAATAAAGAGCGATCAAGAGATCGCCCAACGGGTTGAGGATCCAGAAAGTGAATTAGAAAATATAAAATATACAAAAGATATTTTCCAATAATTTAAATTTTATGTTTCATAAAAAAAATATAAAAATATATAAAATGAGCGATCTTGATAAATTGGCAGAGATTGGTGCTTTTCTTCACAAAGCTGGGGAAACTGAGATGGCTGAATTTATTGTAAAGTTGATGTTGGAAGAAGATGAAAGTGATGATGATTATTCTCCTCTACCAGAGAAGTTTGTAAAGAAGTCTTCCAAGGGTAAGAAGATAAAAAATGATAAAGTGGAAAGTGATGAAGAAATATATGATTATTCAGAAGATGAAGGAGATGCTGTAAGTGAGGAAGAATTAGAAGTTAATGTTGATGAGAATGGTTTCGCTTCTTTGGCTTAGAACATATTAGAAGACCTTCTTGGTCTCCTTCCTCATCAATGATTTTAAATTTAATTAATATCAATATTGAGATCAATACAAGATCAAGATCTTCTTTATCTGGTTTTCTTTTTAATTCTTGATAACGCCATTTTTTGATGAAGTCTCTGTTAAACTTGATAAGTTTTGGAATATCCCATCCAGCTCTCATTCCTTCTATGATGACAGCCTGAGCATTATTTTTATAATGTTGTAATGTTTTCTTTTCGGTGAGAGGTCTTGTTGTCAATAGTTTTCCGTTATAAAAGCAACTAACCGATCCAATCATAATTTAATAAAGAAAAGATTATAACAATCAAATTTATAAAATGCCGTAAATAATATCAAAAAACCGTATATATAGAACGAATTTTAGAATTGTTGAAAAAGTGTTGGGGGAGTTGAGAGCCAGAGGGGTTTATA
>Ga0208785_1000183_pt1 | contig 27415 bp, 18 predicted proteins | sample DEB08_DNA_2_FD_185499 | JGI IMG/M metagenome (GOLD analysis project Ga0208785, IMG submission 185499) | Aqueous microbial communities from the Delaware River and Bay under freshwater to marine salinity gradient to study organic matter... | ecosystem: Environmental > Aquatic > Marine > Coastal ...
CCGAGAAATTCTCGGCTTTTTATGGTGCGGATGAAGGGAGTCGAACCCCCACGCCTCGCGGCACTAGATCCTAAGTCTAGCATGTCTACCAATTCCATCACATCCGCAATTGGTATTACCAATAAGGAGGGCAAATATACCCTAATTTTTTAAAATCCTAAAAATTCTTGCAAATTCTTATTTGTAAATTAGTGCCACTTTAAAGAACGTCGAAAATGAATCTGAATAACTACATTGAAAACCACAAGGAGCGCTTCACAAACGAGCTGATTGATTTGCTGAAAATACCTTCAGTAAGTGCAGATCCTGCCTATAAAGAAGCGGTTTTACAAGCAGCAGCTTTTACCGCCAAAAAACTCAAAGAAGCAGGCTGCGATAGCAGTGAAGTAATAGCCACTAAAGGGTATCCTGTAGTTTACGGTGAGAAGATTATTGACAAGACCCTTCCAACCATTCTAGTCTACGGCCACTACGATGTACAACCACCAGACCCTGTTGAACTTTGGGAATCAGGACCCTTCGAACCGGTGATCAAAAAATCAGCACTACATCCTGAGGGAGCTATTTACTCACGTGGCGCCTGTGATGATAAAGGTCAGTTCTACATGCATGTGAAAGCGTTTGAAGCTATGGTTGCTGAAAATGAACTTCCCTGTAACGTAAAATTCATGATTGAAGGAGAAGAAGAGGTAGGTAGCGATAGCCTAGGCGAGTTTTTAGAAACTTACAAGGAACGTCTCAGCAGCAACATCATTCTCATTTCAGATACAGGAATGATTAGTAGAGACATTCCCTCTATTCAAACAGGACTTCGAGGATTAAGTTATGTTGAAGTAGAGGTTACAGGACCTAACCGAGATCTACACTCAGGGGTTTATGGAGGTGCAGTGGTGAATCCGATTAACACTCTAAGCAAGATGATCGCATCGCTTCATGACGACGAAGGAAAAATCACCATTCCCGGATTCTACGATAAGGTTATCGAACTCAGTGCTGAAGAGCGCGCGGCGATGGCAGAAGTACCCTTTGATCAAGAACAGTACAATAAACATCTAGATATTGACGGGGTAAATGGAGAAAAGGGGTACTCTACTACAGAGCGGGCCTCGATTCGACCTACTCTTGATGTGAATGGAATTTGGGGTGGATACATTGGCGAAGGTGCCAAAACGGTTCTTCCGTCTAAAGCGTACGCCAAAATATCAATGCGCCTAGTACCCGATCAAGACCATCATGAAATTACTCGACTGTTCACGGAGCACTTCGAAGCGATTGCTCCAATAGGAGTTAAGGTTAAAGTAACTCCACATCACGGCGGTACTCCTTACGTTACTCCAATTGATAGTATCGGATATTTAGCAGCAGAAAAAGCCTTAGAGACAACGTTCTTTAAAAAACCGGTTCCACAACGAGGAGGAGGAAGTATCCCCATCGTAGCCTTATTTGAATCCGTTTTAGGTATAAAATCAGTTCTCATGGGATTCGGATTAGACAGCGATGCAATCCATTCTCCAAATGAGCATTATGGACTATTCAATTACTACAAGGGAATTGAAACAATCCCCTATTTCTTCAAGTACTACACAGAACTGTCTAAAGAGGCTTAAATAGTATCGGACGACTTGGTGCAGCATCACTAAGAATAGGCGCTACTTGTAGTTGAAGTAAATAATTACCGGCAGGTAAATTAGCAGGAATCTGTGCAAATTCAGTAATCGTTGCCGAGGTTCTTGGAGAATCTGATAGTTTCCAGAAAGCACGATGCGACAAAAGAGCTCCCTGATCCTTTTCTTTATCGATCGAGGGCACATCAAGTACCAAGTGCTCTACTCCTGCTTCAACGAGTCGCTTAGTGGCTGATTCACTGAGATAGGGCCAATTCGTATGATCGTAATTGATAGGATATTCTTTATTAGGATTTAATCGAATCACTAAAGCCTTCACCCCTTCATAATCGCAAAGATCTAATGCTTTCTCAGTTAATACCTGGTCTCCATCTATGGTCTCTAAACTCGGACGAATAAGTTTACACGGCATAAACAAAGGAAGTCTCAATTCCTCAATCACAAGCTGATTTTCGTCAATATGCCCGAGTGTTTCAGTATGCGTGCCGTGGGCATGTGGAGCAAATTTAATTTGGTCAAAATTCACTGCGGCACCCGAAGACACACTAAAAACGGCTCCTCCAACTTCTAAAGGGCCCATCTGAGGGCTGCCGATATACCAGGCGTTTACTCCACTACCTACCGCTCTTGACAAATCAATACCAAGAGCCTCATCGAACATATAATCGGTGTCTTCAATGGTTAATCTTATCATGTGCGATTTGTCTTTAGTTCAACCATAAACAATTCACTGGCTATACCGTCAATTAAAAATTTACCCTTACGAGTAGCTCTAATTACCCCTTCCTCCTCAAACAATAGTGCATCGAGCAAAAATGGGGTTATCATCATCTTGAAATAATTCAGATAAGGAGCACCAAATTCAGATTCGAGGTCATGGTAACTCACCCCCCATTGGGTTCGAAGCGAGGTCATCACGAATTCGTTATACCGATCTTTTGTAGTCAATTCTTCGCTTTCAAAATTCAACGCTCCCCCTTCAATAGCATTCATATACTTGTGGTTCTGAGCAATATTCCAATATCTACTTTTACCATCAAAACCATGTGCAGAGGGGCCTATGCCGACATACGAAACACCCTTCCAGTAAGAACTGTTATTAACCGAGTGGTGACCGGGAAGTGCAAAATTCGAAATTTCATAATGCTCAAACCCTCTACTGGTTAAGGTATCGAGTACAACAAGGAATTGTCTTTCTGCCTGTTCCTCATCGATATCTGGAATAAGTTCCTTTTCAATATAACTAGCAAGGGCAGTCTTGGGCTCTACAGTCAATGCATAGGCCGAAACGTGAGTTGCCCCAATATCTCCAACCTTCCCTATTCCCTTTTGAAGCAATTCATCAGATTGTCCTGGGATACCATAAATAATATCTACAGATACTCTATCGAAATGACTTACAGCCAACTGTAGTGACCGTAAAGAATCTTCTGAGCTATGCGCTCGATTCATCAATTTTAAGTCTCGATCTTCAAAAGACTGAAGACCAATACTCAATCTATTCACACCAGCCTCCTTCCAAGACATTATTTGATCCTCATTCACATCCTCAGGGTTTACTTCCAAGGTAAATTCAAAATCAGAAGTAAAAGAATAATGCGTTAAAGCCGTATTTTTCAATAATAACAATTGCTGCTTACTCAGTACCGAGGGGGTTCCGCCTCCTAAGTAAAAAGTATTAAAAGTAGCTTCTTGCCAGTCTGTTTTTCTCAAACGCATTTCTTCGGTCATCGCAACAATCATTCGATCGATATAATTGAGTTTTGTCGAGAAGTGAAAATCACAATAGTGACAAGCACGTCGACAAAAAGGAATGTGGAGATAAAAACTCGCCATTAGCTGGTTCGATCTTTATTCTGACTAACAAAACTTGACCAAGAATGGTAGGCATTTGTCGCTTCAGGCTTACCTGCGTTATAAAAATGACAAACAGCAGCTGCTAAGCCATCGGTGGCATCTAAATTTTTCGGAAGTTCTTTTAGAGCGAACATCCCCTGAAGCATCTTCGCCACTTGTTCCTTAGAAGCATTACCGTTACCAGTGATGGCCATCTTAATTTTCTTAGGTAAATATTCGGTAACCGGTATTTGGCGGGAAAGACCAGCAGCCATCGCAACACCTTGAGCTCTACCCAATTTGAGCATTGACTGTACGTTTTTACCAAAGAAGGGCGCCTCTAGAGCCATCTCGTCAGGGTGATAAGTATCAATAAGTTCAATGGTTCTTTCGTAGATCATACGCAGTTTCAGATAGGGGTCACTTACCTTTTGAAGGCGTAACTCGTTCATCTGCAAGAATTTCATTTGAGAACCATTCACCTCAATAAGGCCAAAACCCATAATGGTGGTTCCGGGATCTACTCCCAAGATAATTTTCGAGGCGGACATACTACTAAGGTAACGATTTAACGATCGAAGTAGCGAACGACCTCAGCAAGCGGTAAACGCTCAGAGTCTTCAGGTTTTTCATCGTAGTAGCCCATATAGAACAGTCCATAACAACGCTCTCCCTCTTCTAATTCAAGAAAATCTCCTAAATGCTGGACAACCCCTGGAGAACTCCAGTAACCCCCAATTCCTTTTTCATGACTACTTAGCCATAGATTCTGAACAGCCATCGCTACTGCTGCAACTTCTTCCCACTCAGGAAGCGATTCTTTCGGATCTCTTTTCATACAAATAGCTATTGCTATTTGAGACTTTATCGCATTTGATCGCATCTTATCGTGAGTGATTTGACTGAATTTTTGTGCAGTCTTAGTATATGCTTCTCCAATAGCGTCAGCAAGTCGGCTGCGAGCCTCTGATCGAATAACTACAAATCGCCAAGGCTGAGTTTTCTTATGCGTTGGTGCCCATCTAGCCGCTTCAAGCATCTCTTCGATAAGCTGGTCAGCGATTGGACGGTCGTTATAAGATCCTGGATATACACTTCTTCGAGTGCGTATTAATTCACTTAATTCCATGAGCAATATTTTTTAAAGTACTAAAAGTACTAATGGGCTAGAAACAAAAAAAGCCTCCCCTAAGGAAAGCCTTTCAAAGGTCAGTATCACTGTGGATACCACACTTGATGCAGTTTTACCTGCACAACACAACATTGCAAATATAGGGGCAATTTTTTTATTCGATTGTTGAAAACTTCATTAAAGGAATAATTCCTAATAATTGGAATAATTCCATAATTTTGAATAGTGAATCGAAGTATCTTACATCTAGATCTAGACAGTTTTTTCGTCTCTGTAGAACGGCTCATTAACAGCGAGCTTAAGAAAAGACCTCTTCTAGTCGGCGGTATCAGTGACCGCGGAGTAGTAGCTGCTTGCAGCTATGAAACACGGGCTTTTGGCGTGCACTCAGGAATGCCTATGAAATTAGCTCGCAGACTCTGTCCAGAAGCTATTGTACTAAGAGGTAATTCAGGCACCTACACCAAATATTCAGACCTCATCACTGAGATTATCAAATCAGAGGTACCTGCTTTTGAGAAAGCCAGTATCGATGAATTCTACGCAGACCTAAGTGGAATGGATCAATTTTTCGGCACTTATAAATTCGCCTCAGAACTAAGAACTAAGATCATTAGAGAAAGTGGGTTACCCATATCGCTTGGGCTATCAATAAACAAAATAGTTTCTAAGGTAGCCACCGGCGAGGCAAAACCCAACAATCAAATTAAAATCGATCAAGGGTACGAGAAGCAATTTTTAGCTCCACTCCCTATTCGAAAAATCCCAATGGTAGGCGACAAAACAGGGCTAACGCTGCAGCGATTAGGCATTAGAATCGTCAGCGACCTTCAAAAGCTGCCCGAAGAACTTCTTTTACAAACGCTAGGCAAAACAGGAGGAATCATTTGGCGAAGAGCTCAAGGAATAGATCACAGCCCTGTAATCACTTACAATGAAAGAAAATCTATTTCTACTGAAAGAACCTTTGACTACGACACCATCGATATGACTCTCTTGAGAGAATTGCTTATCGCAATGACCGAGAACCTAGCCTATCAGCTCAGAAGAGGTCAAAAATTAACTTCTTGCGTGAGCGTTAAAATAAGATATGCCGACTTCGACACTCAGAGCAGGCAATTAAAAATACCCTACACTAGCGCAGATCACTTGTTAATTCCTAGAATATTAGAGCTATTCAACGCTTTGTATAATCGACGACTAAGAGTTCGACTAATAGGAGTCAAATTCAGTCACCTGGCAGGAGGCAACTATCAGATCAACCTATTTGACGATAACGAATCAGCGATTCAGCTCTATCAAGCCATAGACAGAATGAGACTACGATTTGGTGACCGAAGTATTATCAGAGCTTCGAGTCTAGGTGCTAAAACTATCGGACGAATTGAAAACCCATTTAACGGAAACGCCCCTATCGTACTCGCTCACCGCAAGCAATAATGTATCTACAATGTCACAGTTATTACAGTCTACGATACGGAACGATCTCAGAAGAAGAGCTCGTCGACCTGGCGATTGCTAAAGGTTATTCTTTCGCCGCGCTAACCGATATCAACAACAGTGCTGCTGTCTTATCCTTTGTTAAATACTGTCAGAAAAAAAACATACCACCTATCATAGGTATTGACTGCCGCGAGAGAAACTCGAAGGGTTATGTAGGAATCGCGAGAAGTACACAAGGCTTCTATAATCTCAATCAATTCGTATCAGAGATTCAAGCCTCAAAAAAAGGGTATCCAAAATATGCTCCAGATCTCGACGAGGTAAGCTTTATCTATCCCTTTACTCAGGTGCAAATTGAAAATCTACAAATCACACTCCCCAATCATTACATAGGGGTATCGATCAAAGATCTCAACCGCTTGCGATTTAGTAAACTTATTGAGAACAAAGAACGACTTGTGTTTCTGAGCCCCGTTAGCTTTCGATCTAAAAGAGACTTTAATACCCATCGTCTTCTAAGGGCCATTGACAATAATACATTACTCAGTAAACTAGCCATCGAAGAACAAGGGGATATCGATCATCAGATGCTCGATATAAGCGAATTAAAAAAAGCGGTTAACGATCTTGACTTTTTATTAGAGCAAACTACGAAACTCAGTAAACAATGCTCATTTGAGTATCCCTTTGACCCCAGACTCCCTTCAGAAAACCAACAATTATTTGGGGAAAACCAGGAAGAAGATGAATGGCTACTCAGACGTTTATGTCACGAAGGCATAGAGTACCGGTATCCTAACGAAAAACCTAAAGAACTGTATGTGCGACTAGCTAAAGAACTACAATTGATCTGTGAGAAATCCTTCACCACCTATTTCTTAATTAACTGGGATCTCACTACAGAAGCTAGAAAAAGAGGGTTTTTCTATGTAGGAAGAGGTAGTGGAGCCAATAGTCTTGTGGCGTATCTCTTACGCATTACTGATGTCGATCCTATCGAGCTCAATCTCTACTTTGAGCGTTTCATTAACAAATACCGAAGTAGTCCTCCCGATTTTGACATTGATTTTTCCTGGCGAGAGCGAGACCAAATGATTCAATATTTATTTGAGAGGTATCCCAATGTGTGTTTGCTGGGTGCGCATGTAACCTTTCAAAAAAGAGCAGTAATCAGAGAAATCGGAAAAGTATTCGGACTCTCTAAGAAAGAAATTGATGCACTAGTAGCTAATACAAAACCTCTACTAGGTCGCAACAAGGAGAGTGATGAGCTGCAGAGACTAGTATTGCACTATTCCCAGTTTATTGAAGGCTTGCCCAACCACTTTAGCATACATGCCGGAGGAATGCTTATTACTGAAAAGCCTATACACTACTACGCAACCACCTTTTTCCCTCCCAAAGGGTTTCGAACCATACATCTTGATATGCACATCGCTGAAGACGCTAGGCTTCACAAATTTGACATCCTGTCTCAACGAGGTCTATCAAAAATTGCTGATGCCCTAAAACTCATCAAGCAGAATCAAAATAAACAGGTAGACATTCATCAAATCGAGACCTTTAAAAATGACACTAATATCAATGAACTATTAGCCCGTGGAGATTGCATGGGTTGCTTCTACATTGAATCTCCCGCTATGCGAATGCTTTTGCAGAAACTTAAAGTAAGCAATTACTTAAGTCTTGTTGCTGCTAGCTCGATTATTAGACCCGGGGTTTCTCAAAGCGGAATGATGAATGAATACATTCTTAGGCATCAAAATCCTGAAAAAGTACACCAAAGAGCCAACCCTGTACTTCTAAGCATTATGCCCGAGACCTATGGCGTCATGGTTTATCAGGAAGATGTTATCAAAGTCGCACACTACTACGGAGGGTTGAGCCTTGCTGAGGCCGATGTACTACGCAGAGGGATGAGTGGTAAATCAAGATCAAAGACTGAGTTTGATCGTATCAAGGTGCAATTCTTCGAAAATGGCAATCAAAAAGGGTATCGCGAAGAAGAAGTGAATGAAGTATGGAGACAAATCGAAAGTTTCGCTGGCTACGCCTTTGCCAAGGGGCACTCCGCTTCTTATGCTGTTGAGAGTTATCAAAGCCTATTTCTTAGAGCCTACTATCCGCTCGAATATCTCACAGCTGTAATCAATAATGGAGGGGGATTCTACGGAATAGAATTCTATCTCAAAGAAGCGATTAGACTAGGCGCAAGAGTGTACACCCCTTGTATCAATAGGAGCCATATTCAACACACGATCATCAAAAACGAATTATACCTAGGTTTTACATCTCTTAAAGAGTTAGAGGAACGAAGCATTGTAAAAATAGTAGAGGCTAGAACTCGAGGAGAGTTCAAAAGTCTATTCGACTTTATTGATCGAGTACCTGTAGGCAGTTCACAAATAGAACTTCTAATACGGGCCGGAGCCTTCAGCTTCACCAATGAAAATAAACACTCGCTATTATGGCAAGCGTTAGGTTTAAAAAATAGTAAACAAAGAACCTTTCAACCTAAACTTTTCGCATCAGAGCAAAAGGGAGTAAGCCTAACACACCTCAAAGAATCAGCAGTTGAAAGAACCTATGAACTTTGGGAACTTTTAGGATTTCCACTTTCAATGACTTTTGAACTTTTAAAAACTCCGATTCAAGGCATTACCGCCGACCAACTAGAGCACTACGATCGAAAGGCAGTGCGAATACTCGGGTATCTGGTTACGGTGAAAAATACTAGAACAAAGAACGGAAAGATCATGCAGTTTGCCACCTACTTAGATGTCAACGGCGCCATTTTTGACACCACTTCGTTTCCTAAAATAGCTCAAAAATATCCCGTACTATCCAAAGGAATCTACCTCATCGAAGGATTAGTCTGTACGGAATTCGGGTTCAAAAGTATTGAAGTAAAAAGAAAGGAGCGCTGCGAATATGTAAGTAATACCTCCTACTAAAAATTCAAATAAAACGGCGCTGTAAGATGACGATACTCTTCAGTATAAAGATGTCTTTCAATCTCGATCACTAATTCTTCACGCTCAGCTACAATCGCAGAGGTGGTTTTTTGAAGTTCTAACATCACCCGCTTAACTGGTAAATCTGAGCGACCCTTGACTAGACAATACCTTCGAATCTTAAAGCCTACCTCCAACGCAACATTTTGCACCTCAGAAAATCGATCTGAAGGGAGAATTAAAGAAAATAATCCTTCAGCCTTCAATAGACGGTATGATGACTGAATTAGTAACTGCAAGGGTAAATGATTCGCATTTCTAGCGAGAGTTCTAGAATCATCTACAGTTTCAGCTCCTTGAAAATAAGGTGGGTTCGAAACAATCAAATCAAAGTCAGAGTCAATGATCGAAGACGGATCTGAAAAGTCACCCATAACTACTCCTAGTCGCTCCGACCAGGGAGAACTACGAAAATTCATTTGAGTAGCCTTACAGGCTCCCTCATCAATATCTATTGCCTTAATTTGACTCGAAGAAAAACGCTGCGCTAATTGAAGAGCTATAAGCCCAGTACCACAACCAACATCTAAGATTTTTTTAGGATCAGGTGCAAAAGACCAAGCACCGATCAAAACACCATCGGTCCCGATTTTCATCGCAACATTACTATCGTCTATTGAAAATTGTTTGAATCGAAACACCCTCAGGGCTCTAAATAAAGTTCAATCAGGCCATTTGGCGCTGATACCAAGATACGTTTTTGGCCTTTATCTATAGAATTGATGATTTCGTCTACCGCCGGTAATAAAACTTCTTTCCCTTTATGATCGATAATAAAAATGGCTTGAGTGGAACTGTCATTCACCCCAACTAATTCACCAATATGACCAAAAGAAGTATCAATTACTTCAAACCCGATGAGTTCGTGGTAATAATACTGTCCCTCTTCTAATTCAGGAAGCTCGTCTAACGGGCGATAAATCGATTTTCCAATAAGTGCAGCAGCTTGAAGTTCAGAATCAACTCCCTCAAACTTAACTCTGAGCGATCCATTGTGCCAACGAGAACGCTCAATAAAAAATGGAACCAATTCATGCTCTAATTGAACAAAAACTGATTCCATTTCAAGATATTCACCCAGGTAATCGGTGTCTAGTTTTAGAAGCACCTCACCCTTGAAGCTAAATTTTGATGCGATATGTCCTAGTTGGTAGCAGGACTCGAGTCGCATACAATCAATTATTCAGCTGGTTTCTCTTCTTCAGAAGACTCTTCTGCAGGAGCTTCTTCACTAGCAGCTTCTTCAGCAACAGGAGCCTCCTCAGCAACAGGAGCCTCAGCTACTTCTTCTGATGCTTCTTCAGTAGCCTCTACAGCAATAGGAGCCTCAGCTACTTCTTCTGATGCTTCTTCAGTAGCCTCTACAGCAATAGGAGCCTCAGCCACTTCTTCAGAAACTTCTTCAGCAGCCTCTTCAACTACTTCAGGCTCAGGAGCATTAGCGGCAGCAATCTCAGCAGCACGCTTTTCGTTAGCTTCTTTCTCAGCATCAAGAGCTTTAGCCTTTGCAGCTTCTTTTTCTTTATTTAGCGCAGAGATTTCAGCAGAATTTGCCGCATCTTTCTCAGTTAACCATGCTGCAAAACGCTCTTCCACTTGCTCCTCAGTAAGAGCTCCTTTAGCTACACCTTTTACCAGGTGATGCTTAAGAAGGGCTCCCTTTCTTGAAAGCAGTGTACGCGCTGTGTCAGTTGGTTGAGCACCATTCTGTAGCCATTTAACCGCTGAATCAACATCGATTTCAACAGTTGCAGGATTTGTGTTCGGATTGTAGATACCAAGTTTTTCAAGGAATTTACCATCGCGCTTCGATCTTGAATCGGCAGCAACTACCCAATAGAAGGGTTTTCCTTTTTTACCATGGCGTTGTAATCTAATTCTAACAGGCATATCACATTAAATTTTTGAGGTTCTCGACCTCGGTTATTAATACATTGTTTAAAAGTCGTGCAAAGATAATCGAAATGTTTAGTTATCCAAGCCTCATTATTATGCTATTTTTAAGGGTTTTAAAAGTTAGTTCACTCGATGTTATACCTCATTTTTGATACGGAGACTACCGGCCTGCCTAAAAACTATAAAGCCCCGGTTAGTGACTCAGAGAATTGGCCTAGAGCAGTTCAATTATCTTGGCAGCTTCACGATCATGAGGGAACGCTAATCGACCAAAAGGACTTCCTAATCAAACCCGATGGTTTTGATATACCTTTTCAATCAGAAAGGGTGCACGGCATCTCGACTGCTCTCGCTTTAAAAGAAGGACACGAACTGCATGAAGTTCTTCAGGCTTTTGAGGAGGTTGTTCTTAAAACCGATTTTGTAGTAGGACAGAATATTGATTTTGACCTCAATATCATGGGGGCAGAATTCTACCGAATGGGGATAACTACTGCCCTTCTTGATAAAAAAGTGCTCGATACTTGCACCGAACAGACCGCTAATTTTTGCCAATTACCCGGTGGTCGTGGCGGAAGATTTAAATTACCAACCCTTTCAGAGTTACACCGTAAGCTCTTTGGAGCTGAATTTGCAGAAGCACATAACGCTAGTGCGGATGTAGAGGCAACTGCGCGATGCTTTTTTGAACTTGTTCGAATCGGTGAATTTGACACTGCCTCTTTAGGAATTTCAGAAGAAGTTCTTCAAGACTTTAAAGTTTCGAACCCCAATCCGATTCGGGCTATAGGCCTTAAGCATAAAAACCTCAAGGCTGCTTCAGAAAAATTAGCCGTACAAAGTCTTGAGCCTGAAGAATCTAAGAAAACAACTATCGACATTGAGGAGGTTAATCAACTCTCCTTTGCTCACCTACACAACCATTCACAGTTCTCTATTTTACAAGCGACTATGAAGCCTGCTGAGCTTGTCGAGACTGCCGCTGAATTAGAAATGCCAGGGGTTGCCCTCACCGATACAGGCAACATGATGGGAGCTTTCAGCTTTGTTAGTGCCGTTGCTGCTCATAATAAGTCAAACCCAGAAAAGCCCATTAAAGGAATCGTCGGTTGTGAGCTGGCGATGGTCGAAAACAGACACAATAAAGAGGTAAAAGACCTAGGATATCCCGTTGTGCTACTAGCCAAAAACAAAACAGGATATCACAACTTGACTAAACTAAGCTCTAAGGCATATACTGAGGGTTTTTACTACATCCCTCGAATTGACAAAGAATTGCTCGTAGCACATAAAGAAGGGTTAATTATTTTGTCGGGGGGTACTAGAGGTGAAGTGTCCGCCAAAGCCTTGAATATAGGTGAAAGACAAGCTAAAGAAGCGTTAGAATGGTTTAAGGAAAATTTTGACGATGACTTTTACTTACAACTCGAACGTCACAATCAAGAAGAAGAAAATAGAGTTAATTCTCAGATCGTAGCACTAGCCAAGAAGCATGGAGTCCATTTAGTTGCGACTAATAATAACTTTTATCGGTCTAAAGAAGATCAGGAACTACAAGACATACTCCTCTGCGTAAAAGAAGGAGAACTGAAGGAGACTCCGATCGGTAGAGGAAGAGGTTATCGCTACGGTCTCCCAAACAGCGAGTTCTATTTTAAAGGCAGCGAGGAGATGAAAAAACTTTTCGCTGATCTACCTGACGCTATTGAAAATACAACTCGCATATTACATAAAGTAGAGAATTACGTCTTATATCGAGATGTCTTACTTCCTGAATTCGATATTCCGCAAGAATTTGCATCTTCAGAAGATCAGATTGACGGAGGTAAAAGAGGGGAAAACGCTTACCTCAAACATCTAACCTTCGAAGGAGCCAAAGAGCGTTATGGAGAGGTAACCCTAGAAATCGAAGAGCGCTTGCGATTCGAACTGAACACTATTGAGCAATCAGGCTATCCAGGATATTTCTTAATTGTAGAAGACTTTATTCGAAAAGCGAGAGAAATGAGTGTCTCGGTGGGCCCTGGAAGAGGGTCGGCGGCAGGTTCGGCTGTGGCCTACTGTTTAGGTATTACCAATATTGATCCTATTAAATACGACCTCCTTTTTGAGCGTTTTCTAAATCCAGATCGAGTATCTATGCCCGATATCGATATTGATTTTGACGATGAGGGGAGGCAGAAGGTCATCGATTATGTCATTGGAAAATACGGATCTAATCAAGTAGCTCAGATTATAACCTATGGCACCATGGCCGGCAAGTCATCGATTCGAGATACCGCTAGAGTACTTGACTTGCCACTCAACGAAGCAGATCGACTCGCTAAGCTTCTGCCTGACATGACCAAACTGGCAAAGGTGTTAGGACTTGATTCAAAGTCGCTTCAACAGAATTTTCGCAGTGAGGAAGCCCAAAAGATAGCAGAACTACAACAAATTTCTCAGAGTAATGACGATCTCGGAAACACTCTTCAAGTCGCAAAAAGGTTAGAAGGAACCGTTCGAAATACAGGAATTCACGCCTGTGGTGTAATTATCACTCCTGGGGATATCACCGACTTCGTCCCTGTAGCTACGGCTAAAGATGCAGAGATGTGGGTAACCCAATTTGACAATTCTGTGGTAGAGAGTGCTGGTCTGTTGAAGATGGACTTCTTAGGATTAAAAACTCTGACTTTAATTAAGGATACTTTAAAGATCATAAAGGCGAGAACCGGAGTTGAACTAAATCCTGACGAATTTTCGCTAGAAGACGAAAAAACCTACGAGCTTTTTCAAAGAGGAGAAACGATCGGAATTTTCCAATATGAATCTCGTGGAATGCAGAAGTATCTAAAAGAGCTAAAACCGAGCACCTTTGACGACTTGATCGCCATGAACGCTCTTTATCGCCCAGGCCCACTTGAATATATCCCAAGCTTTATCGCTAGAAAACACGGTAAAGAACCTATCACCTACGACCTTCCAGAAATGAAGGAGTATTTAGAAAACACCTATGGAATTACGGTTTATCAAGAACAGGTGATGCTTTTATCACAGAAGCTAGGAGGTTTTACCAAAGGTGAAGCCGACGTTCTCAGAAAGGCGATGGGTAAGAAAAAGAAAGATCTTATCGACGAATTACGTCCTAAGTTTATCAATGGAGGGATTTCTATAGGACACCCTAAAGAGGTTTTAGAAAAGATCTATAAAGATTGGGAGGCATTCGCGAGTTATGCATTCAATAAGAGTCACTCGACTTGCTATGCTTACATCGCTTATCAAACCGCCTATCTAAAGGCACACTACCCTTCAGAATATATGGCCGCCGTGCTATCTAACAACATGAACCAGTTAGAACAGGTTACTCTATTTATGGAAGAGGCCAAACGCATGGGAATCGAGGTGCTAGGGCCTGATGTCAATGAGTCTTTCTACAAATTTGGGGTTAATACACAAAATGCAATTCGTTTCGGAATGGGTGCGATTAAAGGCGTAGGGAAAAGCGCAGTGGATACTATTGTAGATGAAAGAAAAGAATCTGGACCCTACAGTTCAGTATTCGAATTAGCTAAACGAATAGACTTACGAGCTGCGAATAAAAGAACCTTTGAGAATCTTGCTATCGCTGGTGCTTTTGATTCTTTCGGAGCACTACGAAGTCAATACTTTCAAGAATCTAATGACGGAATCAACTATTTGGAGAAGATCATAAAGTCAGCCACCCGTTTCAAAGAAAACGAAAACGCCTCCCAAGTGAGCTTATTCGCAGATGATCCAGTCGCTCAAATTAGCGAGCCCGAGATCCCACCTTGCGAACCGTGGCCAAGCATGGAGCTTCTTAGAAAAGAGAAAGAGGTTGTTGGACTTTATTTAACTGGGCATCCACTTGATGATTTCAAAAAAACGCTACAACATTTTACTAAAAACGAATTAGCAAGTCTTAATACAGACCTCACCCCCTTTGTCGGACGCGAAGTAACTGTAGGTGGTGTCGTAACATCAGCAGAAGCAAGAATTTCTAAAAATGGTAAGCGTTGGGGAATCTTTACCCTAGAAGATTATAGCGGGTCTTACCAATTCAGAGTTTTTTCAGAGGAATTTTTAAAATTCGAACACTTCTTTAAGGAACCGAACTTCTTGTATATCCGTCTCATAGTCAAAGAAGGCTATCCTATTGGGGATGGTAGTGCAAAAGGAGAACCGAGGCTGCAATTTAACGAAGTACGACTACTTCCAGATGTGATGGAAAATCTATCTAAAAAAATAAACCTTCATCTAAAGGCAGAAGAAGTAAGCAACGAATTCATAGAATTATTAAAACAAAGACTTACGGAGCACAAGGGCAACAAACCAGTTAATATTACACTACATGACAAAGACTTTCAGCTCACCTTAAAAAGCCGGAAGGAAAAAGTAGCAATTACCAAAGAGTTTCTTCACTTCCTTGACGATCAAAAAATACCCTATCAACTACACTAATTGAACTCATTTTAAATCCCTAAATTTGTATTTTAATTCAAGATTATGGCACTAGAAATAACAGACGCAACTTTTGAAGAGGTAGTACTCAATTCAGACAAGCCAGTAGTTGTTGACTTTTGGGCAGCATGGTGCGGTCCTTGTCGTATGGTAGGACCAATCATCGATGAACTCGCAACTGAATACGAAGGCAAAGCAGTTATAGGTAAGGTCGATGTAGACAACCATCAACAGTTTGCAGCCAAATACGGCGTTAGAAATATTCCTACCGTATTGGTTTTTAAAGGCGGGGAAATCGTAAACCGTCAGGTAGGAGTTGCTCCTAAAAACGTTTACGCTGAGGCTATTGACGCTGCTTTATAAGCCACTTTACACAGCATTCGAAAAAGAGAGCGATTTTAATCGCTTTTTTTTTGATCCTTTTTGGACAAGGTCTAAAAAAGATTATATTTGCCCCCGCTTTTAGAGCGAAAATGCTTTGGTCTGGTAGTTCAGTTGGTTAGAATACCTGCCTGTCACGCAGGGGGTCGCGGGTTCGAGTCCCGTCCAGACCGCAAAAACAAGCAAAAGCCGATTTCAAATTTGAAATCGGCTTTTTTTATATATTCAACATCTATGAAAAAACTAATCTTCTTTCCTATACTTCTACTATTCTTAGCTTGTTCTAGTAATTCTTCAAAAGTTATATGGGCCGATGAATTCGATTACACTGGTAGACCAGACACCAGTAAATGGCATCATCAAGAAATCCCGCCAAATAGTTGGGGATGGCATAATAACGAATTACAACACTATATTGATTACGCCGAAACATCTTATGTTTCACAAGGAACGCTAAAAATTAAAGCAATAAAGCGAGATTATACTTTTGAAGGAGACACCAAAGAATTCGTATCCGCGAGGTTGAATTCAAAATTTGACTTTAAGTATGGAAGGGTGGACGTTAGAGCAAAACTCCCAAAAGAAGGAGGAACCTGGCCAGCGATTTGGACTCTAGGAAGTAATGTCAATGAAAAAGGTAATTATTTTGGAAACACAAAAGGAGATGCGGGATGGCCAATGTGCGGGGAAATCGACATCATGGAACAGACGGGATGGGAGAAAAATGTTTTAAAGGGGCACCTACACTGGGGACATACAGAAACAAAGGAATATTTTGACGAAGGTGAATCAACCAATATCCCTAACCCCTATGAAGACTTTCATCTTTATTCTCTTATATGGACACCTTATGAGATTATACTTCTTTTTGATAATGATCCATTTTTTACCGTCCCTAATGATGAGAAAAGGCCTTATGACAATCCCCATTATCTCATTCTCAATCTTGCGATGGGAGGCACATTAGGAGGTCAAGTACCTGATGATTTTAACGAAGCTGTTATGGAGGTAGATTACGTAAGAATCAGTAGTTTATAAACCGTATTCTACTAAATGTTCAAATAATTTTGTGAAATTATCAACAAATCGAAATCAATTTGAATCTTTCGCAACACTTGATTTTATTGACAATTAGAGTAAAAAATTTCTTTTAAAATTAGAAACGGTTCAAATGTTAGAGGAATCTTAAAGTTTAATTTACACAATCATGTAGGAATACTTAGTATTTTCGCGAAATGAATTTAAATCTAAACTTATCTAACATGAAAAAATTCTTTTCGTTGCTAGCGATCTTCACTGCATCACTTGCGGTAGCGCAACAAGCACAACAAGAAACTGACTCATTGTTAATGACTGAACTTGAAGAAGTTGTTGTTTCTTCAAGAGTTATTGACGTAGCTAAGGAGCGTGTTACTCCAGTTGCTGTAACTACAGTATCTGCCAAGGACATCTCTTTAAAAGTAGGTAACCTTGAGTTTCCTGAAATCATGAACACTACACCTGGTGTTTATGCAACTAAACAAGGTGGTGGATATGGTGATAGCCGTATTAGCCTTCGTGGTTTCGATCAGAGAAACACTTCATTCCTTATCAACGGTCAACCGGTAAACGATATGGAAAACGGATGGGTTTATTGGTCTAACTGGCAAGGTCTTACTGACGTTGCTTCTGGTATCCAAATCCAAAGAGGTCTAGGTGCATCTCGTTTAGCAGTTCCTTCAGTTGGAGGTACTGTATCTATTCTAACTAAAACAGCTGATAAAACACAGGGTGGTTCATTCACTCAAGTTTTAGGTAACGATGGATACACTAAAACATCAGCTGCCTACAATACAGGGAAAAACGAAAATGGATGGGCGACTTCTGTACTATTATCGCACTGGAAAGGTGATGGATATGTATATGGTACTAAAGGTGAAGGATGGACTTACTTTGCAGCAGTAGGATACGCACCAGAAGGTTCTGCTCACGCTCTTAACTTATCAGTTTTAGGTGCAGGACAATGGCACCACCAAAGAGACTCATGGGTATCAATCCGTGATTACGAATATTTTGGCGAAGAAGGTATTGATCGTCGCTGGAACTCTGATAATGGAATCCTAGAAGGGGAAGAATTCAATATTCGTCGCAACTTCTACAATAAGCCATTGGCAACTCTTAACTGGGACTGGGATATTGCTGACAATATTCAGCTAAACACTTCTTTCTATGCATCTGCAGGACGTGGTGGAGGAACTGGAGCGCGCGGTAACAATTTCCGTAACTCAGCAATTGATATGTTCCCTTTCCAAAAAGATTTATACACTCACTACGTAGAAAATGGACGTGGAACACGTTTACCTAACGGATACATTAACTACGATGCAGTAGTTGCCACAAACCGTACTAATGCGCAACCTTACACCGGTTCTATCTCTGGGTATACCGGAGCAAGAATTGGATCAAACGGATTTCGCAACGATGGTGTTAGCCGTGAAATCATGATTCGTCGTGCATCAATGAATTCACATGACTGGGTAGGTGCAATCTCTTCACTAGATATTCAATCAGGTAAATTCAACTATTCTCTTGGTGTTGATTTAAGAAGCTATACCGGTTATCACTACCGTGTACTTAACAACCTAATGGGATTAGACGGTTACTATTCAACAGGTAACAAAAATTCAGCAGGTCAAATCATCGAAACTCTAGTAGAGGCTAACCCATTCAAGAATACTGGTATTAGAGGTCCTAAAATGGACTACTACAATATTGGTAGAGTAAAATGGGCTGGTCTTAACGGTCTTGTAGAATACAACGATAACGATGATTTTACTGCGGTACTTCAAGCAGGTATTTCTAACCAGCAATACCAACGTATCGATTACTTTGACCAAGTAGGTAACCCAGAATCATCTAAAAATGATTCACCAGGTGGATACGTTAAGGGAGGTGCTAACTTCAATTTTGACGCTCAAAACAACGCCTTCTTTAATGCAGGTTATATCAGCCGTCAACCATTATTTGATGCAGTATTCCCAGGATTTGCTAACAACATTAACCCTGACCTACAGAATGAGGAGATCACTTCATTTGAGTTAGGATATGGTTACACATCATCAAATTTCAAGGCTAATGTGAATCTATACTCTACTACTTGGGGTAATCGTTTCATCTCGCGTGGGTTCAACTTAGAAAGCGGTGCAAGTGGAACTGCTCAATTCAAAGATGTTGATGTACTACACGAAGGTCTTGAAGTAGAAGCAACTTACTACGCTTCTTCTGCACTTCGTTTTAAAGGAATGTTATCAGCAGGTAATTGGAGATATACTAAAGATTTCACATCTAAAGTATTTGATGACAACAACAACCAAATTGGTGAAGGTACCATCTATGTGAAAGATGCTAAGGTAGGTGATGCTGCTCAGTTCGTAACTTATACTGAGGCTCAGTATACTGCTGGAGATTTTTCATTCGACTTAGGATACCGTTTTGTTGATGGTCTATACGCTGATTACAGTATTGTTGATTCTGCATTTACATCTCCAAATAACAAAGGTGCTATTCAACTTCCTTCTTATGGGTTAGTTGATTTAGGAGCTACTGCCCGTTTTGATTTATTCGGTAACAATGCAAGCTTCAGAATCAATATCAACAACCTATTTGATACGGTTTACATTGCTGAGTCTAACACAAACATCCATGCGGATGGTGGTGCTACCACTTGGAATGGAGTTGACGTTCGTAACTCTGTATGGTTCGGATTTGGAAGAACTTGGAATGCTTCATTACGAGTGAATCTATAATCGAATCCTTCGATACTAACAAAGGGCCCCAATTGGGGCCCTTTTTTTTGCTTAATATTTTCTTAAGCTACTTTATGTTATTTTGATGCTTCAAACCATTCCGTAGAGGAAAAGCGAAGTAGATCGTTTTATCAATACTTTGAAAATCAGTATACTATAAATATTAGGTTTAAAATCCGTAGAGTTATTGTATAGTTTAATTTTTTCGAATTACTAAGATTTAACACTAATTTCAAACCGTGGCATAAATCTGCCTCGAAGCAAAAGATAGAATGAAGTTTAAACAATGAAAATTGCAATGAAAAATAGTTCAGAGGAAAAGAACATCTATTTGGGCAGTCAGCCGCTAAAAACCAATAACAATTCAATTAGAGGAGAAGAAGTTGAATTCAATGGGGAACGATATTTTAAGATCTCAAATACGGATCAATTGCGACCGTTTTTTATGAGCATAGTGAGCCACTCCGACCATTGGATGTTCATTTCAAGTACTGGCGGATTATCTGCGGGAAGAATTAATAGTGACCACGCACTTTTCCCTTACTATACAGATGATAAAATCACTGAGGCTCACGAGCATACGGGTAGTAAAACCATTATTCTCATTGAACAAGATACCAAAACACTGCTATGGGAGCCCTTTTCATCCAACTATCAAGGGGTTTATAGTATAGAACGCAATATCTACAAGAACGCCTACGGTAACAAAGTACTCTTCGAAGAAATCAATCATGATCTAGGAGCGTCGTTTAGTTACGAATGGTCATCCAGCGAAAAATTCGGTTTTGTTCGTAGCTCCAAGATCAAAAATTCCAATTCATTAAACAAGAGCATTCAACTTCTTGACGGGATACAAAACCTACTACCTTATGGTGTTCCTGAAGGACTACAAAGCGGGAGCAGCAACTTAGTTGACGCTTATAAAAAGTGCGAACTTGAGGCCGACACTATTGGTATTTATGCGTTAAGCGCAATTATTTCTGATAAGGCAGAACCTAGCGAGGCACTAAAGGCTAATATGGTATTCTCCCTCGGATTAGAAAATAAAACTGTACTCTTATCGTCAAAGCAATTAGACCAATTCAGAAAAGGATATGGTGTCAAGAAAGAGACAGGTGTCAAAGCAGAGAGGGGCGCCTATTTTATAAATGCATCTTTTGAAGTAGTTTCTGAAACTGAAAAAGAATGGATGATCGTTGCTGATCTAAGCAAAACGGTAAGTGACATCATTGAATTAAGAACTAAACTTAATTCACCTGAAACCCTCCGTACGTCGGTAAATGAAGACATTGCTCTTGGATCAGAACGACTTATCTCTCTTGTAGGAGCAAGTGATGGTATACAATTAACGGCTGATCAGAGGAGAAATACACGACACTTTGCCAACACCATGTTTAACGTTATGCGTGGAGGTATTTTCGATGAAAACTACACTATAGAAAAAGCAGATTTTATACAATATATCAAACAAGCGAACAGCGAGGTTTTTAATGAAAAGATACCTTTACTAAATAGTTTGCCAGAAAAGTTCGATGCATTTGCCATTAAGGCATTATCCAAGAAAGATAATCACAAAGGTTTTCAGCGCTTATGCATCGAGTATCTTCCGCTTAAATTTAGCAGAAGACACGGAGATCCAAGTAGACCATGGAACAAGTTTTCCATCAACCTTAGAAATGAGGATGATGGGTCTAAGATTTTAGATTACCAAGGAAACTGGAGAGATATCTTTCAAAACTGGGAAGCTCTTGCTCATTCTTATCCGGCCTTTATTGAAGGCATGATGTTCAAATTTTTGAATGCCTCATCATTTGATGGATACAACCCGTATCGTGTATTTAAAGATGGCTTTGAATGGGAAACCATTGAGCCAGATAACCCATGGTCATATATCGGATACTGGGGGGATCACCAAATTATCTATCTTCTGAAATTCCTAGAATTCATTCAGCAATACTATCCAGAAAAGTTTGAAGAATATTTCAAAGAAGATTCTTTTGTTTATGCAAATATTCCTTACCGCATAAGATCCTTCGAAGACCTTATAGCGGATCCGAAAAATACCATCGATTACGACTACAAAAGAGAGTCTACCATCGAAGAGAGAAAGGAGCAAATCGGAGCCGACGGAGCCTTGCTGACAAGTCCAGAAGGGGCAGTTTACCAAGTAAACTTTATTGAAAAAATACTAGCAACGATATTAGCTAAAATATCCAACTACATTCCCGAAGGTGGGATCTGGATGAATACACAACGACCTGAATGGAATGACGCGAACAACGCACTAGTTGGAAACGGAGTTTCTATGGTAACGCTTTACTACCTGAGAAGATTCTTGGCATTCTTTAAAGAATTAATCAGTCAGTCGGCAGTTTCTGAAGTTCAGATCTCGGTAGAGTTAAAAAAGTGTTTTGATGAAATTCATGAGACCCTTGAAAGCTCAGCTCATCTTCTAAAAGGTTCGATAAATGACAAGCAGCGAATGCAGGTTTTATCAGGCTTAGGAGTAGCAGCCAGTAACTACAGGCAAACCATCTACGACCAGGATTTCTCAGGAAAGAAAACCACTTTCAAAACAGACGAGTTCCGGACATTTATAGAGGTTGCTTTAAAACACCTTGAATATTCTATTGAGTCTAACAAGCGTGAAGACCAATTGTATCACGCCTATAACCTAATGACCGTAACTGAAGATCAGGGAGTAGCTATTAGCTATTTACCTGAAATGTTAGAAGGTCAAGTAGCCGTTTTAAGTTCAGGGTATCTCGATACTGAAGTCAGTTTATCCGTACTTGATGCACTCAAAGCAAGTAAACTATTTAGAGAAGATCAATACAGTTATGTGCTTTACCCAAACAAATCATTACCTCGATTCCTAGAAAAAAATAACATAAGCCCTGTTGAGGTTTCAGAATCTGAGCTGCTAAGTAAGCTTGTATTAGAAGGTAACAGAGATATTATAATTAAAGATTGTGAAGGTGGTTATCACTTCAATGGAAACTTTAAAAACATCCGATTCCTCAGAGAAGCACTATCAAATCTGTCCGCTCAGTACCAAGATTTAGTTTTAAGGGAGCAGCCGAAGATAGAAGCGATATACGAACAAATATTCAATCATAAGGCGTTCACAGGCAGGTCTGGTACTTTCTTCGGTTATGAAGGGTTAGGTTCTATTTACTGGCACATGGTTTCAAAACTTAGACTTGCTGCCTATGAGGTAACCAAGAATGCTGTAAACCAATCCGCATCTAAAACAATTATTGGTCAATTATTCGATCATTATTTTGAAATCAATGCAGGTATTGGAGTACACAAATCTCCTGAACTCTATGGCGCCTTCCCTACCGACCCTTACTCCCACACACCAGGTGGTAAAGGAGCGCAACAACCAGGAATGACTGGACAGGTAAAAGAGGATATTCTTTGTCGATTTGGAGAACTGGGTGTTCGTGTAACCAATGGAATATTAAGTTTTGATCCAACCCTACTTCCTAAATCTGAATTTTTGAAGAGCGACGAGGTGTTCGAATATTACGATTTAGACCAATCCTTCTCTAAGATTGAGCTGTCAAAAGGTTCTTTGGCTTATACCGTATGTCAAGTACCCATAATATACAAACAAGAAGGGAGTGCAAGAATTTCAGTGCTTTTTAAAGACCAAAGAACAGAAACGATTGAAGGTAATACACTAACTAAGGAATATAGTGATGCTATTTTCAATCGTTCAGGTAACATCAAACAACTTATTGTAAGTATCTAAAGTCATGAGAAGGAAAATCACACGACCATTGAAAATGAGAAGCATTGGATTTTTAAGTATTCTTTGCAATCTGTTATTGGGGTCGATGCTGTTCTCATGTAATATCAAATCATCCGCTATGCAAAGCAAAACTGCTTCAGAAATATTAGGAAATCCAGAATATCAAGCGATATCCTTTGGAGGCTATAGAAAAGAAAGTAGAGAATTTCAGCCAACATTAGATCAACTCAAAGAAGACCTAAGAATCCTTCAAGCTATGGGAATTAATATGGTTCGAACTTATAATGTGCAACTTCCACATGCTTCCAACGTAGTGAAGGCTATAGCTGAGTTGCAAAAAGAAGACCCAAGTTTTGAAATGTACGTTATGCTAGGGGCATGGATCGATTGTGAAGGGGCCTGGACAAGCAGTCCTAACCATGAAAAAGAAGACTACGCCTCAAATAAAGTGGAGATTGAGCGTGCCGTAGAACTCACTCGTGCCTATCCCGACATCATAAAGATAATCGCGGTAGGAAACGAAGCTATGGTTCATTGGGCAGCCTCTTATTTTGTAAAACCCGGTGTAATTCTTGGATGGGTAACTTATTTACAAAGCTTAAAAGCCAATGGAAATCTTCCCGAAGGGCTCTGGATTACTAGTTCTGACAATTTCGCCTCGTGGGGAGGTGGTGGATCAGAATACCATAATGAGGATTTAGTGCAACTTGCCAAAGCGGTAGATTACGTTTCTATGCATACCTACCCTTTTCATGATACTCATTACAATCCCTCTTTCTGGAATATAGAGAAAGTGAAGACCTACAAGGACACAAGTGACGTGAATAGCCTTCTGATGAAGTCTGCAGTGAATTATAGCAAAATGCAGTACAAGCAAGTCTCCGATTATCTAAAATCTATCGGAGTAAACAAACCTATCCATATCGGTGAGACTGGTTGGGCAAGTAAATCAGATGGATTCTATGGACCAGATGGGTCGAAGGCAGCTGACGAATTAAAACAATCACTGTATTATAAGGGAATGCGTGAATGGACGGATGCTGAAGGTATTAGCTGTTTCTATTTTGAGGCCTTTGATGAACCTTGGAAAAGCTCTGCTAACCCTAACGATTCTGAAAATCATTTTGGATTATTCACCCGTGACGGAAAAGCAAAATACACCTTATGGCCTTTAGTAGATTCAGGAGTGTTTGAAGGGCTTAGTCGTGATGGTAAGCCTATTACAAAGTCTTACAACGGAGAGTCTGAGTTATTAAATAAGGATGTTCATCTTCCGGTTTTAAAATAAGAGAATCTAATGATTAGAACTATCAAAATCGTAATTCTATCGCTATTCGCAGCGCTGTCTTTTAATTCTTGTTCCCTCCTTGGTGATCAAAATAGTATCGTCGGAATCAAAGGTGACCAGCTCACTATTAATGAAAGACCATTCTTTGTTAAAGGCATATGTTATCATCCTGTTGAAAAGGGTCAATCGAAAAGAAGTTTTGGACAAATCGAAAAAGATCTAAAACTTATCAAAGCAGCAGGTGCGAATACCATTAGAGTGTATGAACCTATCGAGTCCGAAGAAGTGCTTAATCAAATAAATGATGCAGGGCTTCGAGTAATCATAAGTTTCGGATTTAACCAAGGAGGCATTTATGACCTGCAATCTGAAACCTATCTAGATTATATAGAGAGGTTTAAATCGCACCCAGCGATTCTTTTATGGGAACTTGGAAACGAATACAACTATCACCCTGAGTGGTTCGGTGGAACAGTAGATTACTGGTATACGGTTCTTAACGAATCTGCTGCTGCTATCAAAAAAATAGACACTACACATCCTATATCTACTGCGCATGGAGAAGTTCCCAGTGAAGACCTCATCCAGAGATTAGATCAAATTGATTTATGGGGTCTCAATGTATATAGATGGGATCAACCAGCTACGGCACTTGAAGAATTTTCTAAAATAAGCTCTAAGCCTATTTATTTCTCAGAGCTAGGTGCAGATAGTTACATGACCATAGAGAATGAAGGCTATGCTTTAGGATATAATGAAACCGCTCAAGCAGACGCTACTCAAATTATTTTAGATCAGGTTATGACTCGAGGGACAAAGGCGACTGGTGCGATCGTATTTTCATTTACTGACGGATGGTGGAAGGCAGGTTCCCCTAACACCCAAGATGTAGGTGGGTGGACGCCGGGAAGTAGTGGAGTTCCCTACGATGCAACTGCAAATGAAGAATATTGGGGAATCGTTACCTTAGATCGAGAGCGTAAAGAGGCTTATGAAGTGGTTAAGAATGCTTTTAAGTCTTTCAATTAGAAACTAAACTATTAACTATATGAATAATCAAAATTCAAATGGGGCGTCTAGCGTTTCAATGGGACAAAAAATCGCATTTGGCTTTGGAATGCTCGCCAATCAAATGTTCCCAGCTGCTTTAGGTGTTTTCATCATCGTATTAGTACAAGACCTAGGCTTCGCTGCTCTTCTATGGGGTATCATTCAATTTGTACCTAGAATATTCGACGCAATCACAGATCCCATCATGGGCTATATCTCAGACAATACCCGATCAAAATGGGGACGTCGAAGACTGTATGTACTCATCGGAGCTCTAATCATGGGATTCGCTTACATCTTTATGTGGCAGCTTCAAAAAGATGATGGAGTGGTCTTTAACTTTATTTATTTTCTATCCTGGTCACTAGTGTTTTACCTAGGACTAACCATTTTTAGTGTGCCCTATGTAGCGATGGGTTATGAAATCAGTGACGACTTTCACGAAAGAACTCAAATCATGGCCATTTCACAGTTTATTGGGCAATGGGCCTGGGTCATCGCTCCATGGTTTTGGGTGATTCTCTATGATCCGAGTTGGTTTCCAGAAGGTGCAGACCAGGGCGTCCGAGAACTTTCTATATGGGTAGCAATTCCTTGCACCTTATTTGCAATCATTCCTGCCCTATTTATTAAGACCTCCTCTACCCTCGATCGAACCGATTTTCAGCCTATAAAGGCAATGAATATCATCAAAAGTGTAAGAGAAATTTTTGTTTCGGCATTCGAAGCATTCAAGATTAAGCAGTTCAGACAAATTGCGTCTGCCACCTTTTTGATATTCAATTCATTCAATGTGATTGCAGCCTATACTTTTCTGATTATTGTACATTACTTGTTCAATAGCGACCCCGCAAGCGCAGGTACTTGGCCAGCAATGCATGGATCTGTTGGCGCACTGATAACTACATTCCTAGTTATACCCATTGTTACTAAAATGTCGAAGAAGCTCGGAAAGAAAAAGGCCTTTATCGTCTCTCAACTCATATCGATTATCGGATACATTCTCTTCTGGTTCTTATTCGTACCTGGTAAACCCTATCTATTCCTCTTCGCACTCCCCTTTCATTCTTTTGGAATTGGAAGTTTGTTCACCATTATGATGAGTATGACCGCAGACGTTTGCGATCTTGATGAACTGAATACCGGTAAGCGAAGAGAAGGGGTCCTAGGCGCCGTTTACTGGTGGATGGTAAAATTAGGCTTCGGTATCGCTGCGCTTCTAGGCGGATTTTTTTTATCTGTAGTAGGTTTTGACGCCGAAAATGTAACGGAATCATCTATTATGGGAATGCGAATGTTTTATACGCTTTTACCCATTGCAGGAGTCATTGGTGCAATCTTAATCATGAAAAACTACGACATCACTGAGGAAAAAGCTGAACAAATTAAAAAGCAACTCGCAGACAATAAAGCATAAGCTATGTCACACAGATTTGATAAAATTCAATCCCTATTAGGAGTTGATGTAAATGAACTTCGAGAAGAAGACTTAATTATCTCTAGCCGTGAAATTCTAGAATGCGGAATGTATGGTATTTGTTTTAGCCCTTATGAAGGGGTTCAAAAACCAGGAGATCCAATTTCAGAGGATCAAATACGTCGAAAACTTGAATTACTGCGGCCTTACACTAAATGGATCAGAACTTTTTCTTGTACTGATCAGAACGAAACGATACCCAAACTAGCCAAAGAGTATGGTTTCAAGACCCTGGTTGGTGCATGGCTAGGGGACGATCTTGAAAAA
>Ga0208785_1000184_pt1 | contig 27414 bp, 38 predicted proteins | sample DEB08_DNA_2_FD_185499 | JGI IMG/M metagenome (GOLD analysis project Ga0208785, IMG submission 185499) | Aqueous microbial communities from the Delaware River and Bay under freshwater to marine salinity gradient to study organic matter... | ecosystem: Environmental > Aquatic > Marine > Coastal ...
TGCTGAAAACCTTCCCTTTGAAGAAGAGGCATTGATGCGTATTGCAAGTGGTGGAGATATCACCATCAATCTAAGTGATACTCAAATAGAGGTGATCGCATGAGTGATGCAACACAATTCAAAGAATACGAAGTAAGACGCACCTCCATTAAAAAGGAGGTGTGCTATGTCAATGCTCGCACTTGGGAAGAGGCAGAAGAACTGGCGCAAGATCAAGAGTGGGAATATGTAAGTGAAGACACAAGCTTCGAAGCGGAGGCCACAGGTTATGAAGAAGTTTGACGCAGTTATGATAGCGGAGGGGGTTACCCCTCCAGCTTCAGAGGAAGAATACTTAGAGGCTTGGCAGCTTTTGGTTGACACTGGCCTGGCCTGGCAGCTTCAGGGTTGGTTCGGCCGCAGGGCGCACGCACTAATTGAAGAGGGCGCAATTGATCGCCCGGAAAAATCCGGGGGCGCATGATGGCTTGGTTAAATTATTACGAATGTCCAGAATGCATTTACAGATGGGGTGATTATTGGGAATGCCAAGTAGATGATACTTGCCCCTGTTGTGGCCATAGAAATATCAGTCCAACTGAAAGTAAAGAAATTGAACTGGCTCATGAACAAGGCCGCACGCAATAGTTCCTCCAGGGGGTGCAAGTCCCCCACCTATTTACATTCCGGGACGCAGATGTTAATGTTCGCACATGTCTATTTTCATAGATTAGTTTTTCTCCAAAAAAACAAATGCAAGGGGAGCCGCAAGGCTTCCCTTTTTTTTATATTCCGTGTGCAATTAGTGATTGGATCTTGTGTTGAAAGCGTGTATAATATTTACAAGGGCAAGATCCTGAATGGCGGATCTAAATTCATAAGGCCGAATCTGTGAAGTCCTTTTTTTTAACTATCAAAACCATAGGAGGATATATGATAGATTTAAACTTTAAGCTTGATAGAAGCTTCCCACCCACACGCAAGGTTTCTACCTTGGGCCATGGCAACATTGATTGCTATGACATTGGAGATCATTACATCTTCAACACCTATCTGGTGGACAAGTTAAGGATGCCTGATACTAGGGCACCTAGACTTGGCCGCGCAGTCTCGGATCTGCATCGCGCGCTAGCGTATTGCGATCTTGGGCACGCCAAGAAGCTGTCAACCATGACAGTGGGCGAACTGCTCAACCTCTTCGGCGAAGCCGAGGAACTGTACGCTAGTTTCTAACTAGCGGCAGCCCAAGAAGCCCGGCTTAGTCCGGGTTTTTTTTGGCCCGGGATCCGGGAGCTCTTACGCGCTGGCACGCAAGCGCACGCACAAGGCCGCAAAAACATAGCGCTAGAACGAACCAGGACGCAATAGGACGCAAAAGATACAGAAGAGTACGCAAAAGGACGCAAAAATGTGGGGGTGGCCTCTGTAAGAGGGGGGTAATGCAAATAATGATGCGTTTTCTAAAGTTTTTTTTATCGCTCTTTATCAATCGATGTAGTAATTTGTTATTGAATGTATGTTTAAAGGGTGTATAATGTTTATTAAAAGGAGAACGTTAATATGTATAAAAATAATATAGAAAACTTAAGAAGAATAACTCTTCAAGAAATGGATGGATATAGCCGCCATTACTTTGAACATGATCATGTTGAATTGATTTTTGTTTTTGATATGGAATGTTGGCTACATCTTGATTTTAAAACTCATGAATTTAAATCTGGTGATCTAGATGACATGATCGAATTATTATCAACTGAAGCCATGCTTGAATTTTGTGAAGAGGTATTTGCCGCATGAATAAAATACAAGCAAAAGAAATTATTGGCGGAGATCTATCCGCCACCACTAAAATGCCATGTAAGAGTTTCAATCTACCAGCATGGGAATGCAAAACTGGATCCAAGCTTGCGAAGATTCCAGGTACTGTATGCCATGGTTGTTATGCCATGAAAGGAAATTACACAAGATTCCCATCAGTTAAAAAAGCACAATACAAAAGACTAGGCCAATTATTTAATCCAACATGGGTTGATGCAATGGTGTCCATGATTGAGAGAGAAAACAATCCATTCTTTAGATGGCATGATGCGGGAGATATCCAAAGCGGCCAGCACTTAAAAAATATTTGTGATGTTGCACGCAAAACACCATCAATAACTCATTGGATACCAACAAGGGAACACAAGATTGTTAATGACTTTGTGAATCAGGGCAACACCATTCCAAAGAATTTAATTATACGCATTAGCGCAACTAACATCGATGGCAAGCCACCCAAAAATGCAAGCCATACATCAACAGTTCATTCTAGCAGCAAGCCAATCGGTTTTGAGTGCGTAGCACCTAAACAAGATGGCGCTTGCCTAGATTGTAGAGCATGCTGGAATCCCGGCATAAAAAACATTTCATATAAACAACACTAGGAGAAAAACAATATGAATATCAATGATGACTTAGTCAAAGATTGGCTAGATAAATTTGACAGCAACAGTGAAATAACTTTGTTGACTGAGATCGCAAACAATAACATATGCGTATCAGGAATGATTGATTCCATTCTTGCATACCATGTCGGAGAGGTTGAGATCGCAAAAGATTTTTATAAAAACATGTGGAGATCGCAATCATGAGTGATCACAAAAACCAAATTATCCTAGAGTCTTTGTATCAAAAATATATAGACCTTGGATATGAGGACGCAGAGGCGCAAGAACTAGCGGCAAAAGAGTTTGAAGAAAATAGTAATTAGGTGTATATTAATTGTCGAGAGATAGGAGAAACCATGACAGAACACACGCACAAAGTAATCCGCCAGGATAAAATAAATCGATTGGCCAAGTGGCGCAAGGGTATCAAGTACACGCTAGGAGAAAAGAAAAGTAAAACTCCCGGAAGTGTGGTTGTGCATCGCACAGTTTACAAAGATGACAGCGAAAAAATAGAATACCTTAGATCTAAAAAGAAGGACGAATTCATACCCAGTCCATACACAGATGATGAGCTCATTGATGAAATGGAAAGAGAGAATCACGAGGGGCACAGAATTTTATTTGGTAGGAGTGGCAAAATATGAGCGAACTTCCACCAATAGAAGATAGAATGCCGGGGTGTGAATGGGTATTGGTTATCAAGTATGGAGATCCATACACCAACATTCCACAAACAACTAGCTTCGGTCCTTTCCCCACAAAAGAAGACGCAGATAGTTTTAGGGCGCAGTATTACTATGATCAAATTGTCATAGCTGAAATTGTTCCACTCAATGCAGTCTTACCTGATAGCGCAACTGAATTAGACATTGACTTTGTTCCTGAGGGCAAGGTTGTTGACATCAGCAGCAAAATTAATCCAAACAAACACTAGGAGAAACCATGGATTTTAAAATAGAAAAGAACGTACCAGTTCGCACATTCAACTCACCTTTTTGTGAGGCCTTAGATCAATTAGAAATAGGCGATAGCATAGGCAATCTAACCAAGAAGGAAGTCTATAGATACAGACCAAACTTTTATACGCCAACCTTTAGAGATCGTAAGTTCACATTCAAAAAAGAAACTGGAACTATGTATCGCATATGGAGGGTAGCTTGATGGATTTATCAGAGGTAGCTCTCATTGAATTATCGAACACGCCAGCAGCTCCGATCTTATACACAGCACTTGCTTGTGCAGTCTTTGTGTTGATTGGCCTGGTGATTATGTGGAACTCAACCAAGTGAACAAGTGCATAGTCAAAGGTATGTTCTTTATGCAAGATGCAATCATGTTAGATCAAGATGACTTGGTTGCAGAGTTTGAACGCAAAGTCAGAGATAAAAAAATATTCTTTGAAGTTATAAACCCTGGCCAAACTGAGTCTAAGGGTGTAGACATTGAGGCCATGCTTGAAGAAAACAATAAACTAAAATCAGAACTACGCATCTGGAAAGATATTGTAGAAAAAAGTATCACAGCCGATGCAAGGAGAGGATTCAATGGCTAAGACTTGGGTTAAAGAAAAAATACAAAGCATCAAAAAGAAAACATCTATCGGTGATTCTAGATTAAGCAGAGGTGCTGGCACTAACAAACGCAAGACGCGTAAGAAATACCGGGGGCAAGGCAAATGATTAATTATCCATGTGGCTGGTTCGATGTCGAGCAACTCCCCGGTGGTTCCGGCACTACATCAGAAGACTGATATGAGTTTTGAAAAAGGCCTAGCTGAACTTGAACGCATCATTGCCAAGCTTGAATCATCTGATGTAGATCTTGAGACAGCAGTCGCAGACTTCGAGCAAGGCATAAAGATCCAACAATACTGCAAAAAGAAACTAGACGAAGCTACTCTTCAAGTAAATCGTCTTCTTCAAGATGGGAAGCTGAAGCCTCTAAAGGATCTTCCTCATCGTCAAGCAGCGCCTCTTCAACAATCTCCTGGCCAAGATGATTCTCTAGACTTTTCTGATCTGGAATAACATCCTCCTCTTCTACATCCTCTACCACTTCAGCCTGGCCTAAGACAATCTGATGTTCTTGCACGAGTTCCTTGAGCCGATTCTCTAACTGATCCCGGCTCATGCTATCGATCTTATGTATCTTCAACTCCTTCTTATCAATCATGAGCCCAGCAAGTTTCGCTCTCGCAATCTCTGCTGTCACAGCCGGACCATATGAGCCATCCGCCAATGCCACATCACGAATGTCTGCAAGCTTACTTGCTATACCCTCAAAGGTGATCTCATTTTTCCTGCGCTGAATCGCTTTCAGAGATTTAATCTTTTCTTGCACATGCGTATACTCTTTATGATTCAACAACCTCGTTGCTGCTACACCTGGATTCTCATACCCTGCCAAGTGAGCACACTTAGTTTGTTTATAATCCTGATACACCATGAGATCCACGAAGGCCTCTTGTCGTTTCGTTAATTTCTTTTTTTCAACTTCACTCATGCAAATATTCTACCTTATATCTTTGTTTAAAATTTGTTTATCCTTTGTAGCTCTAGAGAACCTATCTCTATCAAAGATTGGGTGCGTCTAGCTACCCATCTATAGTTCTCTATAGAGATGCACATGCGCACAGCTGCACACCCTTGTAACCATGCACCTTTCAGAGGCGCATGTGCGTATGTGCAGGCATGTGCAATTGCACAAGCGCACAGACCCCTAAATCGCATAAGAATGCACCTTCCCAAGGGGTATGTGCAATTTGCCCTTTTGCCATTGCACAACCGTTTACACACATCGATCATGCATTCATACATACATATGAATATACATGCAACCCTTGATTTATTTAGTAACATTTGTTCTTTCCTCCTCTTCCAAGATAGCAAGGCCAATGTTGTATATGACTTGAGGCACAATAGAATTACCCAAAGCTTTGAGTCGATTGACGCGTTCAGGGATGCCTGTTGCTACTCTTGGGATGTTGGGCTCTCGCTCGAATCCGTAATGTCCGTCCAACCTGGCGGATACCCCATCAGCCATTCCACCCACTCCGGGTTCAGTGTGCCCTTGCCCGGTTTGTCCTTGACTGCCATCGTCAGTCCCACTTGCTTGCCCTTCGCTATCCTTCTCTGTATTGCTGGGTCGCTCATGTTCCCCCTGTCCCTGTTGTCCGAGGCGTTCGGTGTTGGCCACATCTTCTGCTCGATTGCTACTCGCTCCTCCAAGTTCCCCTTGTAGCCCCTGTCGTTGTTGTCCATCGCATTGACCACTGTGTCCATTGTCATCGACATTCCTATCGAGCTCCTTGGCGTGGGATACATCTCGCTCTTGACTGCGCCTGCTAGTTTGCTCTTCTTCGCTAGCTTCTCGTAGTCCGTGTTCTCCCCTGTGTCCTTCCAGTCTCTGGCCGCTGGAGTTGGGAACATCTTCATCTGTTCTGCTGCTACCTTCTGTCCCAGAGAGTGACCCCTCGTCTTGCCCACGCTGGGAGGAACTGTCCCCATGCTGTCCTTCCAATCCCTTGAGTTGGGAGTTGGCCACATCAGATCTGGATGTGCCACCTGATCGTTCAAGCTGATCGGCATCCCCTTGTCCAACTTCATCTGCATTCTCTCCTTGCTCGATCCTCCCCTGCCGCAATGCGCGTCCGGGGTTCTCCAAGTTCTTTCCGAGGATCCAGATTCTGTCTCTTCTGTGGGGAGCTTCGACACTGCAAGCTGGAATAATAAACGATTGCGTGGCGTAACCTTGGGCTTCCAAGTCAAGACACACATCATCGAGTGCCACATTGACGAAGCCACCAACGTTTTCGACAATGACCCAAGTGGGTTTTTTGTGTTTAATAATTTCATACATGTACGGCCAGAGGTGTCTGTCATCTTCCTTGCCTTTTTTCTTGCCTGCAACACTGAACGGTTGGCACGGGATGCCTCCGCAGATGAGGTCGAAGTCTTGAATAATTCTTTCTGGTTCATTGCCTATCTCCTTTAGATCTTTATAGATTGGCACATCTGGCCAATGTTTATTTAATACTTTACGACAGAAGTCATCAAACTCACAGAAAGCAACAGTGTCAAAACCACCTGTTGATTCTAATCCTAAGCTGAATCCTCCTATCCCGGAACAGATATCTAGTATCCTAATCATTTGTTTCCCTCCCTTTAAACCACATGCGTGTGCAATATCTTCTGATGATTGCTACCACTGTTAACACCCCAGCTTGTGCCACTGAGATGATCAATGCATTCTGCGTGAACATCAAGCATATTGTCAGCACCACCCACACCAAGGGTAGATTGATTGCTGTGCCCATAAACGTATCAGCCATTGATTCTTTGAGTGCTGCTTTGTCTAATTTAATCATGACAAAAACAAGTCATCTGTTCATCAAACAGATCTTGCTCCTTGTATCCTGGTTGTTTACTAATATCTAGCAAGTCAATGTAAGTGGGGCCATCCTTTCTAAAGGTAGCACCAGCATGATCGCCAAACTTCTGTTCTTGTTTGATCCACCAATCTGCCATCTCTGGTCTTTCTTGCAGTAGCTTAACCTTTGTGTCTTTGCCTTTAAGAAAGCAGAGGTCACAGTTGCCAGCCAAAGTTTTACCGCCAAAGTTTGTTAGATTCAAATCAAAGTTTTGCTGCTCCCAAAAATCTGTCACATCTTTGACTGTATGTTTGGCATCATTCATGGGGGTTATATTTGTCCATGCTTCATATTGCTTAAGTGCACTTGCCACTCTTCTTGGTTCGTCATAGCGTAAGCCAATAACGTTGTACCAATTCTTATGACCTCGTAACTTACGCATGAACCTTGACATAACTTTAATCTTTAGTTCGCTTGTACAAAATCTAGTAACAGGATTGGGTAGGTATTGTCTGCGATCCAACAAAGCTTCAAAGGGTTCACCATTTCTGCTTGCTGTTTCATAGGTGACTTCTTTGGTGCGATAGACTGGGCGCTCTTCACCGAAGTACAACTCTAGCCAATGTATCTTCACGCCCCACTTCTGCCCTATCTCATGCACAAAGTCGAGTGTCTCCGGGGCTTCCTTGCCTGTGTTGGCAAAGGTAACGTATATATCTTCAGGCAATGTGCCACCATGTGCTTGGATAATATTCCACAACATGAACCCGGATGTTCTACCACCACTAAAGCTAATCAAAGCTGGCCCTTGTATCTTGTAAGGATTAGACTCCATAGATTCTCTCAACTTGTCCCATTAAATCTTCGTGTGCGTTGTGCAAAAACTTCCACTGCTCATTAAAGTTTTTATTTGTTTCTTTTGTTTTTATGAGTTGGCTTTGCAATCTTCTAATTACTTGAACTAGATCGAGTTTCTTATCAGCAACCACTGCAAGCTGATGTTTGACCATCAACTCCAAGACCTCCTCAATTGGATCTGTTATTGTCTCTAAGTTATCCATCATCCTCCCAAGGTTTCTTCATCTCGTTGTCTGCTAAGTAATACCATGCGTTCTTACCTGGCACACTGTGAGTCTTGACTCTCTCTGCTAGATACTTCTGCACATGTGATACTGCGTACCTTGCGGCTCTCTCTCCTGAAGCCATGTCGCTTTCCTTCAATGCTTGTCTTGCTAGTAGTTCTAGTTCTTGTCTTGTATAAAACTTGCGCCTATCCATACCAGCTGCTACCACCCTTGCTATCTCTACTTCGTCTGGTGAGTCTGACGCATCCACCACCCTAAAGAAGCCACGATCAAAATCAAAGTAGGCCAAGTGTTGATCTGGTTCTCTTGCGTTCCTTGCCTCGTAAAAAATATCGATGTTAGGTTTTTTACCAGACAGCTTGATACCAGAATCCATCCAACCAGCGAAGGCACTACCACCACGCGCTGACATGAATGACAGATCATCTGCTCGTTCTTTACCAGTGTGATGAGCAATGATGACAGCAACACCAAAGAGTTCTATCAGCTTATCGACACGCGATAACATCTCGTGGATCTCTGAGTTAGAGTTCTCTTCTCCACTAAAGAAGTTAATGACTGGATCGATCATGACAATGTCAGGTTTGTGATAGTCAATACTTGTGGCTATCTCATCAATGTCTTTGTCTCTCATGATGTTCTTTCTTAATCTTCCAGAAGCTATAAGGTTTGACTTACCAAGATCTAAGATCTCTCTGTCATGAATGAAAGGCTGATAGTACATGTCGATTCTTTTCTTTAAGAACTCATGAATAATCTCTGCCTGTAACCACATAACCTTTAAAGGTCTATTGAATTGTTTGCCCATAAACTCTGTGCCTGTTGTGGCCGCAGCAGCGAATGCACCCAACCAATGTGACTTACCAATCTTTGGTTTACCCAAGAGCAAGACTCTTGATTGTTCAAAGACAAATGCATCACCCCAAAACTGTTCGATGCGATCTGAGTCCATGCCATCCCAAAAAGGATCACCAAATGTTTTGAGGCCAAGTGGATCTCTTTCAGGTCTCTCTTCTTTCTTTTGTTGTTCGATAGGATCTTCTTGATCCATGATCTCTTTGAGTTCATCTGTTAGTTGTATCTGCCACTGACTTGTCTTCCACTCTGTGATACCAGCTACATCCTCTGGGTTTCTTTTCAAGTGCCCAGTGCAAATACTGTTTACAGTTTGCAATACTTCTTGCACGCTCATGGGTGGGTTGTTTGTTTGATTCCAATCCAAAGCTTTGATGATGACTTCACGCATGCCCCAACCTTCGAGGATCCATTTGCCTACCAATCTTGCAAGCGTATCGTTTCTCATGCCACTGCCAACACCATCCATTGATAGCGGTGTCTTCAAGTCTGAGTTTGATTTGCCTACATTATTAAAGTCATAGATCACATTCATGTCTTGACTTGATAGTATGGGCAAGTCATCCATGTCGCTTGGCTCAACACCGTCCACGCTTTCAAACATGTAATGGTCCGAAGGTGAGACCATGACATAGCCACCCTCTCCTCTGACATCAAGTCTGCCTGTGGTGTTTCTTATTTTTAGATCTGGATTGATGGCATAGAAATAATGATAGCCACCTCTTGGTGTTTTTTGTTTGAGTGTTGTTCTTGTGATCTGTCCTGATTCACAAAAGTCACAGGCCTCTTGCGTGTCTGCATCGAGCACCACAAAATTAATTCCTGTGACAGCTGCCCAATTACAGTTTGGAAATTGTAAGTACCATTGTTTGATTTCTTTTAAGTGTGCTTGCTTTTCAATATAGTTCGCCCACTTAACTCTTGGTGTTTTAGCCCAGCGCTTAACCAACACATCATCATCTTCATACGGATGTCTTGTTTTGAAATAATCTGGTATGACATCTGTCTTGGATCCACAAGGTATTAAATGAAAGTTGTTCTCATAAAAAGAAACCAACATTTCTTTTCTCTTGTTGCCAAGAATCTCTTCTCCTTTTTTATTTAAATGTAATTCCAAGACTAACTCTCTTCTACTGCACCATAAATACTTTCCCAATCAAGAGCATGCCCGGTCATCTTGATTAATTTCTTGGCCTGGTTTACAGAAGGTTGTCTTGTGCTGTATCTCCACGATCTAATCGTAGACACTGAAACCTTGAGTTCTTTTGCAAGACTCTCTTCGCCACGTTTTTCTATGTAATCTTTTAGTTCCATCTCTCTCCTTATAAGGTGATGCGCTTCTAAAAAAGGAGGACGTCAACCTCTTAGGGAGAAGACGAACGAAGCGCATCGAAGTCAATGATAAGGGACATGATACAAAAAGTAAAGAAGATTGTTGACAAAGTTTTGATAATCATTATGATGGTATTTGTATTTGTTATTGGAGACAAACTTATGGAAGATCAAACTAAAGAACTCGTTGGCCTGTTGAAAGCAAAGAAAGTAAATCTTGCCAAGCAAGCTGAGTTAAGAGAAGAATCAAAACAACTGGATGAAGCTATTGCTCAATGTCCTGAAGTTGTTGAGGTTACTAAATTATTATCAAACTCTGGTGGATCCAAAAGGGTGCAGCTTAACGGTTTGATACCCAAAGATTTAAGAGTGCAGTACAAGGTTACCAAGTCATGGGACCAAGACTACTTAAATGATTTATCAAAAGAACTACAAAACTTTCCATTTACTAAACAGTATGTGGAGGATTCTCGTGCAACCAAGAAACTTCAGGATGAAGATCCGAAAGCTTGGGAGTACATTGAGAAAGGTTTGACAACTAAGATTAATGAAAGGCCTTATGTCACATTCATTGATCCATTAAAAGGAGTAAGCGATGAGTAGAAAAGATGAAATTAGGGAACAGCTTTTTGATGATCTAATAAATGCAATTGAAAATGCAAAAGACTTAGATGTTCAAGAAGTAATATGGCATGGCATTTCTTTTTTTACACAAATGGCAATCGATTGTGCACCCTCAGTTACAACAGCTAGACATTTAATTAATGAAGCTTCTAAAAGCATTAAAAAGGAGACAGTATGAGTAGAACAGGGGATTTTTTAATCGGTTTAACTGAGGATGCTGAGTATGTTATTGGAGGCTGTGAAGATTTTGAACAGTTCTGTAGCAAAATGAAAAAATTAGATGATATGTATTTGCCAAGCACTTTGGTAAACATATGGGAAGAGCATGTTGGTTCTCAAGAAGATCTAAACGTTAACCATTATATAAGGAGAGCAAGGTGAGTCTATTGGATACCATTGAAACAGGCATCAAGGTGCCAGCAATAAAAATAAATGTAGCAGGAACTGATGGGATAGGTAAGACTACCTTCGCATCTAATGCACCTAGGCCTATATTTATTAAGACAGAAGAGGGTACAAACTTTTTAGATGTATCTTCTTTCAAACTATGCAAGTCATACGATGACATTGTTAAACAATTACAAACTCTTTATGAAGAGAAACATGATTACAAAACCGTGGTGTTTGATACCACTGATTGGGCTGAGAAACTTGTGCAGCAAAAAGTCTGCGACATGCATTCAGTTAAGTCTATTGAGTCATTAGGCTTCGGTAAAGGTTACACAGAATCCGCTGAGTTATATAGGCGGATACTTAAAATGTTTGATTTGCTACTGGAGAAAAAGATGAATGTTATCTTGCTTTCTCATGTAGCTATCAGAACTTTCAATGATCCTGAGCGTGAGCCCTATGATCGTTGGGAGATGAGTCTACACAAGAAGGTATCATCGATGATCCGGGAATGGGTAGACTTCAACCTGTTTGCTAACTACGAGGTATCAACTCGTACTAGTGGCCAGGGTTTTAATGAAAAGACCAGAGCAGTGTCATATGGCAAGCGAAAGTTATTTCATAAATTCACCGCAGCCTTCGATGCTAAGAGTAGAGTTGACTTGGGTAACGCCCCATTGGATCTTGACTTCAACGCATTCATGACTGCTTTCAAAGAATCTTTAAAATCTAAAATGAAGGAGAAGAAAAATGTCGGATGATTTATTTAATCTAAACTTAACTGATGTCGAAGAAGACAGCGGTTCGATTGGGCCTATGCCTGCTGGAGACTACGAGATGGTAGCAGCGTCATGGGAAAGTAAAAACAGTAAAGCCACAGGTCATAAGATGCTGAGTGTAACTTATGAAGTTGTGGGACCGAAGTATTCAGGTAGGAAAGTTTGGGAAAACTTTATGCTTGAAGGCAACGGACTAAACGTCTCTAAAGGGAAGCTTCGTAACTGGAGAAAGGCCATGGGCATGGATCCTGATATGGAAGCTTTCGGTTTGGAGGATCTTGAAAGCATGATGAGTGTCCCTTTCAATGCCAACCTTCGTATTGAAGAAGGCAGAGATAAGGGTGATGGTACGAAGTGGGAAGATAAGAATGTGATCGCTAAGTTTTTAGCTGGCGGTTCGTCTGCAACGTCTTCCCCTTCCCCAGCTCCAGCACCTAGTGGTGGTGGCTCATCAGAAGAAGATCCTTTTGATTGGGATAAGTAAATGATTTTCACCATGACATTGCAACAGGTCGACCTATTAAAAGGAGAGAGTGATGTTGTTGGTGAAATCCTCGAGCGAGTAACTAAAGCTATGAATGACCTGAACCTTGCTTTGGTTACTCCTCGCCTTTTTATTATAACTAAACCGGGAATAATATTCCCATCTTTTTTGGAGAAAAGATATGCTGATAGACAAGAGAGAGGCCAACAACCTCATTAACGTAATGGAATCTTTGTTGAATTCTTTGGACAAAACATTTGATAGTTTGCCAACTGACATCGACCAGAAAGTAAAAGATGCTAAACTAACTTTATTAAATGTGGAAAGAAAAAATGATAGACAAAGAAAATTCCCTAGATTCTTTAGATGAAAGAACCTGTGATCAAGTGATGCAAGATTTACACATGTGCATCGATGATTGGTCTAGACAAGATCTAGATACTAAAGCAGCTGTAGTTACTCTCGCAAGATTCTGTGTTGAATTATCTTTTAAATTTTCACACACGCCTTATGACGCTATGCAATTACTATCCACGGTAGTAATGGATAACCTCGAATCTTATGAACATGAAGAGTTAATGCAGCTTTTGATACAACCTCGTGATCAAAAGAAAGTCATTCATTGAAACTTAGATACTACCAACGCAACGCTATAGATGCTCTTCACTCTTGGTTTGATACCAAGCCTGAGGACCCAGCGCTTATTGCCTTACCAACAGCAGCTGGTAAGACCATTATATTTTCACACTTCATTAAAGAAGTCTTTAACAAAAACCCCAAGGCCAGGTTTCTTATCATGGCTCATAGAAAAGAGTTGGTTGCTCAAGCTGAAAGCAAACTAAAGTCTGTGTGGCCAGATGCCCCGGTGGGTGTACTCGCTGCTGGTATGAAACGCTTTCAACACAATGCACAAATTCTAGTTGCCAGTCGCGATACCTTGGCTTCGCCTAAGAGATTAGAAAAGGTTGGCAAGTTTGACTACATGATTATTGATGAGGCACACAACGTGCCACCTAGTTCTCTCACTCGCTATAAGAAGATCATTGACACCCTATCAGAACGCCAGTCCATGAAGGTCATGGGTTGTACTGCAACACCTTATCGCATGGGTCAAGGCTACATCTATGGCAATCGTAAAGATCATTTCTTTAAAGGTCTTGCCTACAGTGTATCGATACCAGAGTTAATACAAGCAGGTTACTTGTGCCGATTGTCTGCCTTTGCTGTCAACGACAATGCCATCATTGATGCTGGCAAAGTTAGTTTGAAGTTCAAAGGTGGAGACTTCCGGGAAAAAGAATTAGAAGATATAGCCATGGTGGATGAAACCATCATCGAAGTTATAAGTGATTGGATTGATAATGCCTACACAAAAGGCAGAACAGCCTCGGTGTTCTTCTGTGTTTCTGTTCTCCATGCTCAGAAGATGACTCAGTATTTACAGCAACATGGTATTAGTGCTGCTGTGGTTACAGGGGAGACGCCCAACCAAGAACGAGATAAGATTCTTGCAGACTTTGAGTCTGGTAAGATTCATGCTCTCTGCAATGTTGGGGTTTTAACCGAAGGCTGGGACGCCCCGCGAACAGATTGTATAGCATTGCTTAGGCCAACGCAAAGCATTGGTTTGTATGTGCAGATGTGTGGCCGTGGTATGCGACTGCATGATGACAAGGAGAATTGTTTGCTGCTTGACTACGGTGAGAACGTAGCTAGGCATGGCTGTCTAGATGAAGTAGAGCCTGGCGAAAGTCTTCCCGGAAGATACAAGCCTAAGATTTGTGCAAGCTGTAATGCTATCAACTCACCTTCCGCTAAAGAATGTATTGAGTGCGGCCAAGTGTTTGAGTCAACACAATCAAAAGTTCTTTGGACCAAGAAGGAAAGGGAAGTAGCAAGGCGTACCAAGGCTGAGAAGCAAGCTGTCTTATCAGATGAAAGGAAAGCATCAGTCCCTAAAAACAAACCCATCACGGACATCTATGCATCTGTGGTCAAGTCTAAAAATGGCAGTGAGTATTGTCAGGTAGTTTTTACGGTGAAGGATGAGTTCTTTCCTAAGAAGATGCCACTAATGTTTGGCCATCCCACTGCACATAAGATGGCAGTGCGTAAGTGGAAAAAGATTACTACCAAGTGGGGATCACCAAGCCAACCATGGATGGCCGCTGAATTAATTAACAGTGGTGCATTTGATACAATCTCTGAGATCATTGTGCAAAAACAAGGTAAGTATGAGAACGTTGTTGGAATTAAAACCAAACAAAATGAGGACATAGATCTATGAAAGATATAAACCATTTACTAGATGATGTTGAACTACAGCAAAAGAGACATCAAAGATTTTATCTAGGTATCAGTCAGATAGGTAATCCTAATCAGCGTTTACTTTGGATGCGCTATCGCTGGCTTATGCCTGATGATATGCCTGCTAGAGTCTTGAGACTTCTTGATCTAGGCAACGTGGTTGAGGATGATCTTATCAAGAAGCTTAGAAAGATTCCCGGTGCTCAGATCTTTGACGTTGCTCGCAATGGTAAACAGTTTGAGACACAGACATTGGGAGGCCACGTTAAAGGTCATATCGATGGCGTAGGGCAAAACTTTCCGGGGATTGATACCAAAGATCCATTCTTGTTAGAGTTCAAGACAGCCAACGACAATCGCTTTAACAACCTAGTAAAGCTTGGTAGTTATTGTGATTGGTCAGAAGAGTATGCTGCCCAGTTACATTTATACATGGGCTTGTTTAAATTTACTCAATGCATTGCAATTGTTTATAACAAAAATAACTCAGACTTATATACTGAAATCATTCAGTATGATGGTGATGCTTTTAATTCTTTAATAGAAAAAGCAAAAAGTATTTTACTAGCAGAAGCACCACCAGATAACTACATACCAGAAACAGATTACCGAATCAAAAGCTACATGACACCAGGCCAACAAGCCTGTTATCTAGGTAGAGCACTGCCACCTAAGATTCATTGTAGATCTTGTAGGTTTGCTAAGGTTGATATTGAGAAGGGAGATGCACATTGGCATTGCACCCAGCACGATAGAAAGATTAGTGAAGACAGACAAACCAAAGGTTGTGCAAGACATAACTTTATACCTGAGTTAATACCAGCCCATGTTATGGAGAAGGATGACGATATGGTTTTATACGAGAAGGACAAGATTAGATTTGTTAACGTAGCCGAGAACCTTAACACGCCGGGCGAAAACTTTTTTTCTAGCAAAGAATTAATTGAAGTTGTAAACAGTGGATTCCCAGAAGAGATTTTAGAGACTTGCGATAAAGTTAAGAAGGTATTTAATGGCGCTTCTATTAAAGAGATCAGACCTTGGATTGAAACTAGGCCATCAACCTAATGCAAATCAAACTACCTTTGGATGTTTACTATTCAAAGAAAAAAAAATTTATTTTAAATCTTAACAACTATAGAAATGCACACTATAGAGTTTTATCTACAGCAAAAAAAATATACTCAGAAGATCTCGTAGAAAAGATACAAGACCTACCTAAGTTTAGTGAGCCAGTTAGATTGACTTACACCTACTATGCTAGGAGCAATCGAAGACTTGACATAAGTAATCCATGTTCAGTCATAGATAAGTTCGCTTGTGATGCTTTGGTTAAAGCTGGGATCATACAAGACGATGACTTCAAACAAGTAAAGGAAGTTGTTTATAAGTTTGGTGGTGTAGATAAAGATGATCCTAGATGTGAACTGGTGGTTGATATATTCTAGGGTGTGCCTGTTAATATTTTTTGTTCTTCTTCTTCTCTTAAAACTTGCGATGCTCTTTGAGCTCTAACATCTGGTGTTAAGTATTGACCAGTTAAACCTTGAGTTAACTCCTTTTTAGATAAGTCAAACATTCCTTTACTAATAGGCTGAGGAACTCCTATTTCGCCAACCCTTGAAGCTTCTACTAGATCTCTGCTAACATCTATTGGTCTGAATATTCCTCTCATAACATCTTTATAGTTAGCAACTTTAGCATCTTTTAATTGTTTTTCTATTTGCCTATCAGTTAATCCTAAAGTTCTAGCATCCTCTATGGTTGTATATAGATCTCTTAATACTCTATATCTATTTTCATTTTGATTAATATATCCCTGTAAAAATTCTTCTGCTGTCTTTCTATCATTGGTTCTAAGCAATCTATTAAATTGATTGGTAGCATCTCTGATTGCATCGTTTGCTTCAAAACCTCTATATCTTACAGTTCTTTCTAGCTGAGGTTTAACAACTTTAAATCCAGTAAATGCTTGCACCATTGTTTCAGCTACATCAATCTCATTACCCATTCGGTCTAATATTTTTTGATCATCACCTTTTTTATCAGTGCTACCAAACACAGCCTTTGGAAAATTTTTAGGAGTAAAGCCAGGAGCAGATATGCCAATAGGTTTTTTTGTTGTTAGGTCAGGCTCTATTCTATATGGAGTAATTGTTGGTAATGCTGTGTCGATAAAATTGTAAAAACCTTTTGCAACTTTATCTCCCATACTGTCTGAAGAACCCCATATTTTTTTACCTGTTGATGTTGTTCCATTAATTCCATCAAGTACAGCTTGAGCAGCAAATGCTGGCTCAACAAAACTTTGCCCCATCTCACCAATAACTCCCATCGAAGAATCAAATAATATTTTTTGTAATGATTCTTCATCTCTATTACCATTTGCCACTTCTTGAAAAACTCTGTTGATCGGTCTTTTTAAATAGTCGTATGGATTCATATAACTAAAATTAAAAAACTGAGTTGGATTGCCATCTTTGTCAGAAGCAATAGGTATTAGTGTTCCTGTTCTATCCCAAGGAGTTGCTCCAGTTCTTTGATAGGCTTCTATCTTTTCTTTAGCTACTCCAGTTAATGCCATGCCTAAACTCGTTAATGCTGTGGGCATAGCTGCTGTAGTTGTTACAGCACCAGTCAATCTTCGCATTCCAATTTTCTGTAGCTCTGGATTGTCACTAGCCAATTCTTTTATGCCTCTACTTACAGCGTTAGTAGTATTTCTTATAATCTCAGATGGGAATGCGACAAAGTTACCAAAGGGAGATCTTCTAATAACTTCTGAAACAAATGGTACAACTCTTTGATAGTTCTGCACAGTGTTTAAAGTAATCTCTCCAGCTTCTGATCTAGCAAATTGTTCCAATCCTTCTTGGCCATACTTATTAATAATATCTTGCGGTCTTATAATTGCACCACCTCTAGATCCTTCAATCAAATCTGCAAACCTTGTTATATTTTTTGCTGACTCTATTGGAACCACTGACTCTGGAGCTTTCGATAATGCTTGAAGCATTCTTTCTTTTTCACTTAGATAATTAAATACACGACCAGCATCATCAGTCATACCATAAGCTTTTTCAAAAAATCTAACGCCTGATTTATCTACAGCTTTGCCTACACCAGAAACTAATCCACTTCTTTCAGCTGCAAGTTTTGCAATTTCTAAAGTTTCACCAAGTTGAGCACCACCTTTTTGCATAATGCCTTCTTCCATAAGTTCAGCTATTTTATCTTTTCTTAAAATTTTTCCTTTAGGATCCATGAGTCCAGCAAAACTTGTTTGAACAGAGTCAACAAATCTACCAGTGCTTCCAAGATTTCCATTAAGCAATGAGAAGAATGGAATACTGGTAAAGTTTCTTACCTGTGCTCCGGGAGATAAAACTGTTTTACCATATTGTGATCCAGCTTTAACAGCTAACATGCCAGTGTATAGCTTTCCGAGAACAGGCCATTGAGCTTTCATATCTGCTGTCGCTCCCATCAAAGCATCAAAGATATCTGCTCTTGCATAAGAACCAGCAAGGGCTCCAGCATCTTCATCAAACTGTTTGAATACTATTGCATTACCTTGTGCATCAAAGTCTCTTAACTCTTTAGCTGACTTGCCATCAGCATCTATGCCAAATTCCTTTGGTTTTAAAAACTTAACACCGCCTGTTTGAGGTGCGAGTTCATCAAGTTGTTTGATCTGCTTAAACATTTCTGTCTTACCTATAAGACCTGAAAGTTTTTGTGAGGTTACATTTGCTGTAAGCTTGGTATTAGCAAGAGCACTTTTCCAATCTGTTTGTAAGTATCCTGCCGCTTCACCTAAAGCTCTTCTTACTTGTGGTAAGTTATCTAGCTGTCTGCCTTTAAGAATTCCTTTTTCTCTTTGCAATCCCTCCATTAACATGTCGTTAGTTTCAAAGTCAAAACCATTTTTATTTTTTGGACCGGGGTTTAATAGTTCAAAGAATTCTCTTTGTGCAGTTTGTCTGTCAACACCAAAACTTTCTTGTATTTCTTTTACAGCTCTTTCTTGAAACTCTGGCTGAACTTTAAAACCTTTGTCTAATATAGATCTATAGACTCTTGTTCCATACAAGCCAGCATTCTCTGCAATGATACTTTTTAATTCATCTGGTATAAACAAATGCATAAAACCATCTGCACCTTCATCACTATAATTTAAAACTTGATTAGAGTAAGTATCAAAAATATCTCTATTATTTTTTAATAACGTAGATATCTTTAAGCCTTCTCCTAAGCCCAAGCCTTGGTAATCTATGTATTGTTTTTCTAAGTCTAAAATATTTTGTTCAGCAGCTTTTTGAATCTCTCTAGCTTTTTTTATTTTATCTGATCGTGATAAGTTTGGAGATTGATAGTCAACTCTTATCCTTGGGAACATAAAATCTTCTATGTTTCTAGACAAAGCAAGAGCGTTAGTTTGATTTAGTCTGCCACTATCTACACTTCTTTGTGTTGTCTTCATGATTTGATCAAAGGCAGTGTCAACTTGATCTTGCATGGCCTTTACTTGCGATGTCTTTGCGGCCATTGTTTGTGCTACTAATTGATCAGGCTTGTCTCCAGCAAAGGTAAACCATTTTTGTAATGTGTTTTGATTTGCATCAAAGGCTGTCTTTTGTAATTCACCAGGTTTCAATGCACCTTTAGCTGCGGTCAATCCTTTAGCCACAACAGATCCAACTGGAGCTAATAAGTCTGTTGCTCCATAGATAGTTTCCTTGGTTGCTTTTAGTGCTAGTGGTAATCCCAATATAAAACCAGCACCTTCTGCTGCTACCTCTAATTTATTTTTTAACCTTTCAGCTGCTGCTTCTGCACCATTGAGTCTTGCTAGTCTTGCTTGATCTGATTCTGATTGTTGATCTATAAAAATATCTTTAAGAGTTTCAACATCATCAGTTGCTACTGCTCCATCAGCTAGTCCACCACCTAGAGCTGAAGTAACTTTATTCATTTTTCCAAAACGATTTAATACACCCGCAACACCAAAGCCCGGTAATCCGAATTGAACTAAGTATCTAGTTATTTGTCCTTGAGTAGTTTCAGCTTCACCAACAGCAATCTTATCAAAGTATTCACCAACATCTTTGGTTAGATCTTCATCAGTAAAAAGATCATAAACAGAAGCCCCTGTTTCAGCCGCTCCCCTTACTGCTTGTTGAATACCAGCTACGGTTTGCCTGCCAACATCTCCCAAAACATTAGCCTTGCCTTTGCTTAAAGATTCAACCTCAAGCGCATGTTCAGCTTTTGCTTTTTCTATTGTTTCTGGATCTTTGTTTGGTATGTATTTTGAGATGCCATCTGGAAAAGTAATGTATGGCATGAGATCACGGGGCGCTGGCTGATGGTTTTATTTGTATTCCGAATAGGGGATCTAAGTAAACATCAACACCTTTGCCTAATTGAGCTCCTATAAAACCTGGTCCAACTGGTTTTCCGTTATAAGTTAAAATAAAATTAGGATATTGGTCAGAAGTGTAACCACTAGTTTCTAATTTATCTCTTAACAAAGTTTCATACACATATTCTGGTTGACCTTCTTTAACTTCTCCAAGAGTCATGCCAACTTTAGCTGCTTGCATTTGTTTGTAAAGATCAGCAAACCTTGGATTATCTTGTAAAAATTTAAGTGTTTGTACATCAGCAGGCAACATGTCAGCTTGTCTTGTTTCTTCGCCAAAGTATCCCTCGCCAAATGCAACAGCTGGATTAATAGGTACATATCCCTCTACTGGTTTCATCATGTTTAAAAAACCTGCCATCATTTTTTTAGCAAAGTCTTGATCGTTTCCAACTTTATCCATGTATCCTGCTGGTAATGCTTTTATGTAATCAAAAAACTTAGGCTTAGTTACAAACTCACCCTTGTCATCTACCTCAAATCCTTTGCCTTTTAATTCTTCTCTTACATAAAAAGCTAAAGAATTATCAGTTGCAGGATTATATGTTGGTTTGTTGATTACAGAATCATTTGTAATTATTGCATTGTCATCACTTATTATAATTCCACTTTCATCTTGCTCTGTTACTGTTGGCTCATCTTCGCCTTGAGGAAAAACCGCTGCTGTTACGCCACCAGCTATGGCTGTCTTGCCGGGATTCCTAAGACCAAATCCAGCTATGGGTCTGTCTTTCATTTGTTGAAGAATAGATCGTTCAGCGCCAGTGCTTCCTTCAAAAGCATCGTCTGCTGCTTTATTAATATTAGCCCCTTGACTTGGTGCTGGTCTTGGAGGTCCAACTTCAGGCGCATCTGTTCTTACAGGAGCTTGAGGTCTTGTTGGTTGAGGCGCTGTTGGCTGATTAGCTCTATTGATCCTAGCTCTTTCTAATCTAGCTTGTTGTGCTATAACTTCTGCTTCTCTTTGTTTAGCAGCGTTTTCTATAATCTCTCTATCTTCTGCGCTTGGTTCTTTTTCTTTCTTTGTTTTCTTTTTAGGTTTTGCAGGAAGTTTTTCTGCTATCTCATCCATCATATCCATGACAGTCATGACAGCTTTTTTCTTTCTGCCAGTTGGAGTCTTTGCACTAGCTGGTAATACACCCATGTCTCCAGTGCCATTAGCATATTGCATGATGCCACCTTCTGCTCTTTCAACAGGATAGCCAGATGTTTCAGAAACAGTTTCATAAATAATAGATGCTGTTCCTTTTGGATCTTCTTTTAATGCTTGCGCTATTTCTCTCATTGAACCAGCCGCCTCTGGTGCTGATGTTACAAGATCTAAAATTCCTTTAGTGTATTCAATAGGACCTTTTGCAAACTCTATACCTTCTCTTGCAAGCATGGTTGTTGGAACCATTCCAGCTAAAGCACCAAGGCCTCTCTTAACTTTTCTAGCAGTGTTCAAGCCTTTCATACCTATGGCCGCCGGGACTCCAACACCTGTAGCTGCAATACCTGCCGCTGCATAATCTAATGGATCGGTTGGATCAAAAATAAAATCAGTAATATCTCGTACGTTAAGTCTTTCAGGGTCATCTCTCATGCTGAAGAAACCTTCTCGGCTCATAAACCTAGGATCTCCACCATTTGCTAGGCCAGGTACACCGCGGCCTTTAAGTATATCAGCCTGTGTTACTTTGCCATCACCTGTTAGATCTGGGAAGCCACCGTCTTTTAATCTTACTGGCTCTAAGCCTGACATTATTCCCGGCATTACATCACCTTGCTGTAATCTACAGCGTAGTAGCCATCTTGAACAATGACTGCATCTGGTTTAACTTCTAGAACTTCTTGAGCTAGTACGCCCTCAGCTGGTTCGCTTTCAGCACCTAGTGCTTTACCTTTATCGTTCCAATCCCATGTATACCAACCAACACCTGGCTCTAATTCACCAATCTTTTTAATGTTTTCTTTTAAATCTACGTCAGAAAAAGGTTGATACCCTAAAGAGCCTAGTCCAGTAGCAATAGTTCCAGCAGCACCGACTGCTTGTCCTAATGCTGTGGGTTGCTGATAGACACCACGTTGATATGCGCTTGTGCCAGTACCTCCAGAGATACCTCCCATTGGAGATCCAGCTAGAAGCTGTTGACCTGTGAGCAATCTTTGTAATGGTTCTTGAGAAAGCTGTTGCGCTCCAGCAAACTGTCTTGATAATGCTGCTTGCTGAGTAGCTTGGCCTTGCTGACCGAGTTGGTTAAGTAAGTTAACTTGATTGCCTAGTTGCTGTTGAGATTGCTGACCTAGTCCTGCAAGCCCACCACCAATCTGTCCAAACTGTCCGCCCATGCCAGCAGCTAATTGTCCAAGCCCACCAAGAGCCTGGCCTAGTTGTGCTTGCTGTCCACCCACTCCTGCTTGCATGGTTGCAAGTCCTTGTTGAGCACCACGTTGTTGTTCAAATGCTTGTTGCGCTTGTTGTTGAGCTTGGCCAAACCCAGCGCTTCTAATTCCAGAGACAGCCTCAGCTGCACCACGTCCTGTTTGACGTGCTAATTCTTCTTGAGTAATTCTACCCCTAGATCCACCAAATGCTCCAGCTGATACAGCTCTATCCCTAAGACCTATGTCCTGTTGTGCAGACTGTCTGCCTATATCCTCTAATGTTTGCTGAACAACCTGATCTTCGTATGGATTAAAAAAGTTTTGTGCCATAGATGGATCGTACATTCCTGTAGTACCCATGGCTGTTTGCTCTGCTCTTTGTAATGCGCCAAGGCCGCCAGTAACTGCTTCGCGGGCACCCGGCAAATATCCATAAGCTTCATCTAAAGCTCTCTCTTGTCTACCGAAGAGTCGACCAGCTTCAGTTAGATAAGGTTGATATTCACCCATTCGACCTGCTTGTTGTCGAGCTTGAATTTGTAAAGGAGTAAGCCCAGCAGTTTGCTCGATAGGAATATCTCTTGGTCTAGATATAAGACCTTCGTATTCACCAGGTGCGCCAAAGTAAGATGATAATAATCTACGAGAATAGTCCTCCATGTAAGGAGAAACAAAACTATAACCTGTTTGTGGGGTTGTTATGACCTCTGCTGGAGGTGCTGATTTTGTTTTACTGAGACACATCTTCTATTTATTTCCTATAATACATACCGCCTATCTGGTGAAAGCCTTTCTTGTCAAAAAGTTTCTTAGCTCTTTCTACACCTTCTAGGTTAAAAATGCCAAGAATCAAAGGCTTGTCTTGCTCTTTAGCATAATCTATTACTGCATCTATTAAAAGATGTGACGGTGGGATTTGGTCTTTTAAGTTCCTGTATTCAGGTAACACATAAAACCAACCATCGCCAATGTATTGTTCTGCTGACCACCAATAGTCATCTGGTCCTGCAGCAATACTACCAATGATTGTATCACCATCTAGTACATTATACACAATACCATTAAACAAGAAATGGTTTATGTGAGAGGATGCTCTGCCCCATTCAATGGGTGGAGATCCTTCGCCTGACAGAGAATGTTCTGCCCAAAAGTTTTCTGCTAAAAAATCAGCTATGCGTTTACCGTTTTCTGGTATAGGTTCTACCTTTTCTAAGGTTAGATTCATACAAGTTGTTGAGCTATTTCTTCTCCGAATTTTTGCATCTTGTACATTTCACGAGCGCCTAATAGTCTTTGCTCGTATTCATCGTTAGGATCCGCGCCAGCCGCTATACCCATGCCTCTTACTGCTGCTGAGTTAGTTACAAATTCACCATCACTTAGCATAGCAGGGATTTGATCACCTTTTTCTCCACCGGGACCGGTGACAAGCTGGTCTCTTTCTACAAAAGTACCATCCTTAGCATACAACTGACTGGCTATACGCCTAGGTTGTAGATCATCTACAAAAGTAGCTTCTCTTGGAGGTGCTACCAATGGTGAGAAAGGTGTTCCTTTGGCTTGTGAATAAATTTTAGATACTTCAGATGGATAGAATCTATAAACATCTGGTGTTACATCTTTAGCATCAATACTAATACTAGAGCCAGGTGTTGTATCTCTGTAACCCATTGATCTAGCGTAAGCTCCTATGCCTTCTGAAGGTGCGCCATATGCTCTAGCAAGAGCAGTGGCCATATCTTCTTCTGTAGCTTCGCCTGTATCTACGCCTAAAATATTTTCTAGATAATCGTTAATATCAAAATCTCTAAAATCAAAACCAGCTATACCGCCATATTGAAATCTTTGTATTTGAGGTATGCTTGCTTGAGATCCTTTAATTATTTGACCGCCAACTAAAGGAGTAAAATCACTAGCTTCTGCAACAAGAGATAACATTTCTCCTATTTTTTCTATGTCAGATTTTTTTTCTTTATCCTCTTCTTCTTTTTTATTAACCTCTTCTAGATCTTCTTCCGCTTCATCTTGTGCATCTTTGTCAAATACATCACTGAAATCAATATCTTGACCTGTGCTTATATTAGGAGTATTAATCATCATAGATGGTATGCCACCTCCCGGAACTAAACCAACAGCATCGCCTGTTGCAAAGCCTTCAACCTCTTCTTTTGTTTTTGTGTTGTAAGGTTTGCCCATAAACTCAAAAACATCATCGCCTCTTTCTCTGGCACGTTTAAACTCTATCTCAAACATTTCTCTAATGCTCATATCAGCTTGTGCTTGACGCTCATCAAAGCCTTCTGGTTTAAGGATATCACGCATGTATTCTTGTGTTGGCCCAAGACCTGACATAGGGGAACCAATTCCACCTCTGATTGCTTCGTAAATTTTTCTAAGGTTACTTTTGTCTTCCATTTTCTTTTTGTTTTTTTAGTTCGCGTTCTTGCATTAACAGTTGTAAGTCATGCCAACGATACATCTTCTGATTTACATCATCCCAGAACCAGCCTTTGTAATCTTGCGATTGTTCCATTTGCTTAATTTATCATAAAGTTAAGGTTATATCACCATTTGTTTTAATACTAACAACTCCTAATTGTGCATTGCCTTGGTAACCATGAGGGCTAACAGGGGTATGTAGCTGCAACCATGCGTTGCCAGTGTAAACCTGTAGTACGCCAATAGATGTATTCCATATCACATCGCCAGCGTTAAAAGCAAAGGTGCTTATTTCACTGTCATTAAACTGTGGTGTCGAATTTGGGTCAAACTTTCCTAAGTTAATCTCTAGTATTCTAACTAGCCGATTGAATATGTTCGCATCAACCTCAGTTAATGCTAATGGTAACCTACTATCAAGAAGCTTTGCCATTATCTTCTGCCATCAGTTCTAATATCGAATCTATTAGCTCCTAGTCTCCATTTAAATCCAGTGCGTACTGCTGTATTTGCATCATCATCTGACTGTACTCTAAACACCATTTGTCTTGCTCTAGTTCTAACAAAGTTTTGTGTGGTAGAGCTGGTAACATCGCTGGTTGAACTCGTTGTTAAACTTTCGCCCGGATAGTTTCTAGATTTTAAAACATAATTTATTTGGCCGCTTGTAGGGGTGGATCCAAAAAATTTAACGTCAGGAATAATTCTGCTTACAAAACCAAATTGCTCACCTTCGTCAATATCGATATCACCAGATTCAATAAAGACATTGTCCATTGGGACACCGTCTGCATCTGAGCCAGTCTCGTGATTGTATAAAATGCTGCTGTTCCCTGAACCTTCTGTTGCCAGTGGATTGTCAAATATTCCCTCATCTAACCAAGCTGTTCTTGATAACTCTCCTATGCTCCAAACGTTTTCTAAATAATTATAAGTAATGTATCTATCTATATCATCACTGCTTCCAGAACAATAGAACCATCCTATCTCATTAAACTCTTTGTTGCTAAAGCCGAATATTTTAAATGATTGTGTTGTATTTAAATCATCTAAAACATAATTAAGAACACTAGAGGTAACCCTTTCAACAGCTCCTGCGTATTTATAGAAGCCATCTCGGGCCATCCAATAGACGCCATTAGGTGCATTGATAGCAGCATTAGGAGATATCATGCCAACATTTTCATTAATTAGGTTAACGCCAAATGTAAATGGAGCACCAACAAACTGCATAGAATATAAAGATGTATCAGTCCAAATAAGTATTTCTTGTCTTGCTCTTAAGCCGCCAACTATTTGAGAGCCTGAAGACAGTCTTATATCTCCTGCTGTATTGGTGGCTGTTGGCTCCCAATCTGTTAAACTTTCTTGACTGCTGAACGCTACAAGCAAAGGATCTACGCTTCCTGTTCTAGCGCTGCCAACAATAGGATCTGCACCCAAAACAATAACGTGACGATCAATATCACTAACAATAGTTTGCAAGCCTTTAGTTGGCGCAAGATTAGCTCCTGATAAAGATGTAATATCTACTGCTCTAGTTGATGTTCCGCTAGATGTATCCCAATAATAAACACCGCCAGCTCTTGGATTGATAACCAAATCTTCACCGAATGCGTCATGCGACCATAATCTTAGTTGATTAGCAAAACTTGCCGCTGCCGCTGAACCCCATGTGCTAGATCCCCATGTGCTCACACCCCAACCTGTGGATGGAACATAAACATTTAGACCTGTATTGATTTGATAGGTTCCTACTGTAGATCCACCACCATTACCGCTGTCTCCAGCTGCGGCCAAAACTGGATCGCCGCTAGTATCTTTAGCCTCTATTGTATAAGAGTTAGCATTTACAATAGTTGCTATTTGATATTCTTGATTAAGCACAGCAGCAGTAATATTACCACCAAGAGATGCTGCCCCAGAGAAAGTTACAAAATCATTAGCCACAGCTCCATGAGCTGTATCAGTTACAGTAATGGTTGCATCTCCAGTTCCCACTTTAGCAAACGTTACATCACCAGCGCTGGTTGTAGATCTTATTGGAGTAACATCATTGAAGTTAGCTCCTTCCTTAACATAGTATTTTAGGTTGGTTCCCATGCCTAGAAACTTAGTAGAAGATAAAGAAACCCAGCCAAGCATGGCGCGACAAGCTCCCAAGAAAGTGTTTAAACTATTTTTAGTCCAGCCACCTATTTTTTCTGGCAAGCCTTTTCTAAAGCGAACAAGATTACCATCAGCCCAACCGCCTTTATCCATAAGGTCCGTCATCTCTTTGTTGATGCCGGGTTTAAATGTAAGTTTTGTTAAAGGCATATTCTATTAATCTGTTTTACCTAAAGGACTTAGCTCTGGTGTTTTGTTTATCTTTAACAAAGCTTTAAGCAAAGAATCCCTTGAATCTATTTTATTTAAACTTTTAATGCTTTTAGATACTTCAGTTAAATTTTTTGTACCATCATACGCATCAAAAAACACTTTATTAATTGGCAAAGCAACAAAACAAAACATGTCGATTTGACCATTTCCATATCTTACCACTTT
>Ga0208785_1000186_pt1 | contig 27294 bp, 33 predicted proteins | sample DEB08_DNA_2_FD_185499 | JGI IMG/M metagenome (GOLD analysis project Ga0208785, IMG submission 185499) | Aqueous microbial communities from the Delaware River and Bay under freshwater to marine salinity gradient to study organic matter... | ecosystem: Environmental > Aquatic > Marine > Coastal ...
TAATATTTCATGGGCTAATCTTACAGGGGCTAATCTTTGTAATGCTAATCTTACAGGGGCTTTTATATTTAATTCTAACATTAGGTTAGCTAATCTACATAATGCTAACATTCTAGGGGCTAATCTACAAGATTCTTATCTTTCAGGGGCTAATGTAGAGGGGGCAACAATAACATTAACAAGAGAAAATATAGAAGCTATAAAAGGCGCAATATTATGAAAGAATTAAATAATGAAGAATTGTTAGAGCTAATTAAAACCGATGTTAAAGGGTTTAATGATATTTTGGGAGGATTACTTATCTAGAAGCAATAAAAGGGGTATAATTTTAAACCAACCCCATTATATAAAATTTAACTAAAAAAAAGAAAGCAATAAAGCGTAAAAGGCTTGTAATTTGTAATTTTTAATTTTGTAATATAAGCAGCTTTTTTTAAAAAAACGTTTTTTTTTTCAATCGGACAAATTACAGGTTACAAAATTACAAGTCTATATTTAAGCACAAAAAAACGTGGGTTGTAATTTCTAGAAAAATTACAAAGTTACAAAACAGCTATTTTATATAGTTTTTTAGTGCCTACGTAACATTTTTTGTAATTTCTAAAAATGTGCAGAAATTACAAGACGACAAGTCTAAGCACAAAATTAAGGCTTTGTAATTTTGTAATTTCTAGTGAAATTACAAGGTTTTGTATATATAAAAAAAGTGGGATTTATACAAAATTTATTATTAACCTATCTCTGGAGAAGGGGGACTAAACCAGAGATAGAACGTTAATGCGTACATATTATAATAGTGTATTTTTACGCAATTAGCAAAAAATAATTTTTATGTGTTAAAATTAAGAAGATGAAAAAAGAAAATTTAAAACTTAGTAAAAATTTTTGGTTATCAGAATTTAATTATGTGATGCCAGATTTACGCTTGTTAGCGATATTGCAAACTTTAAGAGATAAATTAGATACTAGCGTAACTATTACAGATTCTAGCAGGGATTTCATGACGCATTTTTTAATATATAAGAGTTTAAGTGACGAAAATAAAATAAACACCCTTGAGAATGGGCTAGGTGCTAAACCTTTAATTGAATGTATCCCTTTTAAATCAAGGCATTTAGCAGAGCATAACAAGCCTTATTTAAGGGCTGTGGATCTTGTAGCAAGAAAAAACAGTCAAGAATATTATGCAGGTGAAGAATTAAAAAAGGTTATTGTTAATTATGTTAATTCATCCAAGTATTATAATTTTCTTATTGATAATAAGTTTGAAAAAGAAACCGATAGATTTATTGGTTTAGGTGTAGGTAATAATTATATCCATCTTGATATTGATCGGGATAGATACACAGAGTGGGATTATGGGTATTAGTATAGTATCGGTATTACCGAGCTTAATTAATTCTGTTTTAGGCGTTGTTTATTCTAAAAAAAATCAACGTTTAAACAAAAACCAATTAATTGAAGCGATAAAAGATAAATCAGAGGTTATCAATGCAGAAATCACAAAAATTGAATCTTTAAACAAAAATTTTTTTATGAGTGGATGGAGGCCGTTAATTGGATGGATATGTGGTATTAACCTAGCATACAATTTAATCGTTAAAGATGTGGTTAATTATATAATGGTGTTATGTAATGACACATTGCCACAATTACCTTACAGTCAATTTAATGAAACGAAAGAGCTTATTTATGTTTTATTAGGGTTAGGAGCTTTTAGAACGATTGAAAAGATAAAGGGAGTAACTAGGTGATGGATGATTTATGGCATTATATCGCAATAAGCACAATATCAATATTGATAGGTGGCGCACCTAGTCACTTTTACGAATTAAGGCAAAGGCCTACACGCAAAGAAGTATCACGAATGATTGAGAAAGAAGCACCAATTTCAATCAAGGAAGATTTAAAAGAGATTAAAGATACCCAAAACGAGGTAATAATTACGCAAACTAAAATATGTAGTTTTATTGAGAATTTTAAAAATGCCAAAAAAAAGTAAATTACAATCACAAGCAAATAAATTAACTCAAAAAGTTTTAGAAATTAAAAAACTTTTGACTGATGAAGAATTAACTTTTTGTGAAACACATCTAAAAAATAGTAGCTCACCTTACGGCAGTATATCCCCACAAGAAACGTATATTAAGAACATTAATGAGGAAATACTTAATAATAATTTAGTTGCTGAATATTTAGTTTTGAGACAACAACAAATTAAAACTATATTTGTCAATGAAAATGCAATAGTGTTACATTTATTGGATATATATCATAAGTGCATGTTAAAACAGCCGATTATTGATAATAAAGGGCATCATACAGGTGAGTATAAGGTGGACTCCAAAGGGGCGAATGACGCTTTAAAGATGATTTCCACGTTAATTAGTGGATCAAAAGAAACAGTAAATACAATTAATGTTAATAATCCAGCACCAGAACTTAATATAAGCGACAAAGATTTACAAAAGTTTTTTAAAAAATTCAATGAACAGTATTGAAAAAGCGTTATTAAGGGAGACGTTACTTAATAATAGTTTAGCGTTTACTCGCTACTTTTTTTATCAGAGAAAAAAACAGCGTATGATCCTTAATCGGCATCATTATTTAATTGGCAAAACACTAGATAGGGTGTTTAGGGGGGAAATTAAACGATTAATAGTTAATATTGCACCAAGGTATACAAAGACTGAGCAAGTGGTAATTTCGTTTATTGCCAATGGTTTTGCAATTAATCCAAGCAGTGAATTTATTCATTCGAGTTATGCTGACAGTTTAGCGTTAAAAAACAGCATGATAATCAAGGATTTAATTGCTCATGAATCGTATAAAAGTTTATTTAATTTAGATTTCAAAAAAGACAGTAAATCAAAAAAATCTTGGCGGATTGAAGGTCATGATGGGGGCTTATTAGCTGTATCTAGTGGGGGTACAATTACAGGGTTTGGGGCTGGACTAATGAAAGAAGGGTTTACTGGTGCATTAATTGTTGATGACCCTATAAAGCCTCAAGATGCCTATAGCGCTGTTGTCAGAGACAAGGTAAACCAACAGATTAATGATACATTTATGAGCCGATTAGCCCACAAAGATGTACCTGTAATATTTGTTATGCAACGTGTACACGAAGATGATTCAACAGGGTTTTTATTGAAGGGTGGGACTGGTGAAAAATGGCATCATCTTTGCTTACCTTGCGAGATAACGGATGAATCAAAAGTGTATAATTATGATATTAACCCATATGGAATACCGATCGAGCATAATTTAAAAAATGGGGCGTTATGGCCATATAAGCACACCCTTGAAGATTTAGAAATGATGAAGAAATCACACCCATATTCAACGGCTAGTCAATTATACCAAAGCCCAGCACCGTTAGGGGGTGGGATATTTAAAGACGAGTTTTTTAATTATTGGCCAAACAATATTCAAACAGCTTTTGATTATAAATTTATCACAGCAGATACAGCACAAAAAACAAAAGAACACAACGACAGGTCAGCGATTGCGTGCTGGGGTGTTAAGAATAATAATTTATATCTAATTGATTTAGTGTGTGGACGGTGGGAAAGCCCAGACTTAAAACGTGTATTTATTGAATTTCACGAAAAACATAAAACCACAACGAACCAGATAGGCAATATGAGGTATGTGTATATTGAAGATAAATCAAGCGGAACAGATATGATACAGAACTTAAAAACCGATATGAATATTATTGCAGTTCAGAGAAACAAAGATAAATTTACAAGGGCGCAAGATGCGTTACCGTATCTAGTTACTGGCAAGGTGTTTTTACCAGAAAAAGCAAGTTTTATACATGATTTTAAATCGGAGTTACGAAGTTTTACGCCACTGATGACCCACAAACACGATGACCAAGTTGATGTTTTATTGGACGCTGTTCAAATAGCCTTAATGAAACCTAAAAAAGTGGCGGGCACGTTTTAAAAATTGACTTTGTGCTTAATTTTGTTTTATTATTTAAGTTATAAACTAAAAAGGATTTTTTTAAGTGCAATCTAAAAATGAAAGGCAGTTAAGAGCCGAAAACAAATTACTTAGGAATCAAGTAAAAAATCAAGAAAACATTAAAACTAATAATAGTATAACATCTAGCCGAATTAACAATTTTGGTTTCTTGATGTCCTCACACAAGGGTAACAGAGATTATTTTAAACAGTTTGGGTATCCAAACCAAATTAATTTTGATAATTATTTAGCTTATTATAAGCGTAATAGCATTGGTAGCCGAATCATTGAAACGTACCCAGATCATTGCTGGAAAAGTAAATTTAAAATCATTGAAAACGAAACAGAATCTAAAGATAGCGTTTTTGAAAAAGAAACAAAATCAATTTTAAAAAATACACGTTTAAAGATAGTAAACAAGTTGAAACGTGCGGATATATTAACAGGCTTAGGAGATTATGGTGTCTTATATATTGGCGTTGCGGATGGGAAAAAACCTAGTGAGCCATTAGAGGGGAACATTAACATTAATGATATTTTGTATATTTCCCCTAAAAGTAGCAGGAATGCAGTAATTGACCAATACGATGAAAATATAAACTCACCTCGGTATGGTTTACCGTTAATGTATAATATACATAGTGGGGATTACGCAACCGAAACATTAAGCACAGCTAATAAAATAATGAAAGGAAAACAAACGAAAGTACACCACTCCAGAATTATACATATTGTCGAGAATCCCTTAGAGAATGACGTTATAGGCCAACCAAGATTAGAGAAGGTGTTTAATGATTTAATTGATTTGATGAAAGTTAAGGGTGGCGGATCTGAAATGTTTTGGCTTAACGGTCGAGGCGGTATGAGCTTGGAAAGTGAAGCAGATACCAATTTTACGGAAGATAGCGCAAAAGATTTAGAATCGCATTTACAGGATTTTTCTAATAGCTTGACAAGATTTTTAAAAACAAAAGGGATTGAAGCAAAACCAATTAATTTTGATGTTGCAAACCCAGAAAACCATTTTAACATCATAATTAAATGTATTTCTAGCGCAACAAAAATTCCTATCCGTATATTATTAGGGAGTGAAGCAGGGAGCTTAGCAAGTACCCAAGATGAAAACAATTTTAAAGAGAATGTTATGAATAGACAAATAGATTTTTGCGAGAATGTCATAATTTTACCTTTAATTAATTGGTTTATTGAACATGGTGTTTTACCAACTCCAAAAAATGATTTTAAAATTGAATGGCCAAACTTAATTCCAGAAGATACATCCCAAAATTATAAAAATGCCGATACTGTAGCAACAGCTTTACAAAAATACATGAATACTGAGGGGGCGGATGCCGTTATGCCATTTCAACAATTTTTTGAGATTATGGGGAAAGAATACCAAGGCGCAGATGCCAACGACATAGACTGATGTTATGTTGTAATGTTAGTGACGACCCTACACGGACGCTTACGTTAAGAAATAAAGCAGTAGCAGAGATTACCCGAAGATTTAAACAATTAAATAGGTTAATTATTGAAAGTGTGAAAGATAATAAGATTTTTTTAGATAATGCCCAAGCATTAAAAAAAGAAGAATTTATTTTTTTAAGAGATGGCGACAAATTGAAAAAGTTTGATGCTTGGTTACAAGGTGCAATTTCTGAAATAATTTTATCGGGAAGTGTACGAAAAGATGATACCAATATTAATTGGTTATTAGCATATATTGATACAGCCTACAGAAAGGGCATAAAAAAAAGCACGTCAGTAATGCAACAAAGACTAGGGAAGAATGTTATCCCCGATTTAATAAATTTAGTTAATTTACCACCACACGCTAGGGCGATGGAATTAATATTTACCAGAGATTTTGACCAATTAAAAGGGATTACCGAAGCTATGAGCCAACAGATAAGCTATATTATATCCGAGGGAATACTCCAAGGTGAAAACCCAAACGACATGGCTAAAAGGATTACTGATAGGGTTGAAAAAATTGGAATAACACGAGCTAAACTATTAGCAAGAACTGAGGTAATCAATGCGTTTAACCTTGCTAGGATTAATAACGTTGATGCGTATTCTGATTTTTTAGGCGAGGAAGTCGTTTTTCGTTGGATTAGTGGCGTTGATGCTAGAGTAAGAGATACCCACCGAGAAAGAAACAATAAGTTTTATTCAAAAGAAAAAGTTACGCCGTTAATTGGTGAGCCGAATTGTAGGTGTACAATAACAGAAATTCCAGTCAGTCTTTTGGAGCTTGTATATGACAATCCAAAAGTGTTAAGATAGTTATATTATGATACGAAAAATAAAATGTAACGTAGAAACAAGTAATATTAAATACACCGATTTTGAAGGTGTGAAACATATGGTTATCCCTGTAATAATGGCGCAGGAAGGCGTAATGAACAGGTTTTTTTATCCTTCGGAAGAATTTGAGGGCTGGGCTAACACGTGGGATGGTGTCCCAGTACCTATTAATCATCCAGAGATTGAAGGGGTTGCGGTAAGTGCGAAAAGTCCACGCATCCAAGAATTAAATAGTGTGGGTTATGTTTTCAATTCAAAATATGAAGATAAAAAACTTAAAGGTGAAATTTATTTAAACCTTGAAAAGGTAAAAAAACTTAATGCAGATTATTTAATTCAAAGTTTTGAAAGTGGTGAGATTATGGAAGTGTCTACAGGTTTATATTCTAACGTTGAAATGGTATCAGGTAAGTATGGTGATGATGAATATGATGCCATTGTAAGAAATATTAGACCCGATCATTTAGCGTTATTACCTAATACAGTTGGAGCATGTAGTATTGAGGATGGATGCGGAGCGTCAATTAGTGTTAATAGTTGCCAATGTGGGGGAGTGTGTGGCGGTAAAAAGAACAGCCAAAAAGAGGTAAGTAAATTATTAAATTTAAGCCTAGAAAAAAAGTATAATGATGTAGTGTATATAATTGATATATATGACAACTCGGTAGTCTATGAGTTTGGAAAAAATAGAAGCGTATATAAAGAAAGTTACGCAATTAATGATGATAATGTAGTGATATTAGAAGATGATGCCCACGAGGTAATCCAAAAGACTAGCTATCAAGCGTTAAATTTGAGTGGAGGTAATAATATTATGACAGAAATTCAAAACGAAGAAATAAAAGAAGAAACAACAGAAGAAACAACAGAAGAAAAAACAGCAGAAGAAACAGAAGAATCAACAACAGAAGCAGAAGAAGAAACAACAGCAGAAACAGAAGCAGAAGCAGAAGCAGAAGAAACAACAGAAGAAGTAAAAGAAAATGAAGAAACAGAAACAGAAACAGAAGAAGCGGAAACAGAAACAGAAGAAAAAGAAATAGTTGAAAATCAATTAATTGACAATGAAAAAAAAGAGTTTCTTGCGAATCAAGCAAAAATATTTGATGAAAAAAAGCAAGGACTTAAAAAAGTATTAATTGATAATAAACATTTTAGCGCAGAAGAAGTTGAAACGTTTTCTTTTTCAGTGTTAGAAAAAATCAATAACTTGATTAAGCCGAAAGATTATAGCGGTAACGGATCAAGTTTAATTGATAATAAAGAAGAATATAAACCAAAAGGGTTTATCGAAAGATTACAGGAGGTTAAATAATGTCAGAGAACACAATTTGTTTAAAAACAAACGGAAATCCTTTCCGAAAAGAAGGGAAAGCGCAAGGTGCAATTACACCCGGAGATTTCATAGAGAGAGCCAGCGATGGCGATTTTATCCGTCATACGGCGGTAGGAACTAACTCATTACTATATGCTGTAGAAAATACGTCAAATGGTGGCGGAATTGATGACGATTACGCAACAGGCGACAACGTTCTAGCTAACTATGCTCAATCGGGTGACGAGGTATACGGGTTTGTCGCAGCTTCGGCAGCAGCAATCGTTATTGGCGATCCATTAGAATTTGATGGTGCAGGTGGATTCAAGAAAGACGCAGACGGTTCAAACACTCAAGCGTACGCATTAACAGCAGTTGATAACAGTGCAGGGTCATCTAAAGCACGTATCAAAGTAGAGATTTTATAAGGAGGATAAAATGTTTATATTTAACGAAGAAACAGGAAAATTAGATATTTCAAAAATGAGAACTAACGGCTCATTGCCAACAGATTCATATAAGTTTTTTGATGATGCGTTGGTTAAAGTTGCAAAGCAAGATTTAAAACTTGTTCAAGATTTAAACGAGTATGGGCTTGTTGATAACAGCTTAACATTAGGTGATACGATTGTATCGTATGATAAAGTATCGGATATGACCCCAGCTGAGGTGTCCATGGATGGAATCACACGTTCACAAAACGGTGCGTTATCATTCACTGAAGCAGGTGTTCCAGTACCGATTTTCAGAAAAGATTTTTCTTTAACCGAAAGACAAATTCAGGCAACATCTAGGCTTTCCACTACAGGGATTGAAGTTGCAACACGAGTTGTCTCTGAGTCAATCAACACAACTTGCCTAAATGGTTATGGTCGCAATGTTGATAGCTTTCAATTATACGGACTTAAAAACCAACCAAATGTAAACACTGTAACTATCTCTAATTCATGGGGCGGTGGAAGTGAAACACCATTAGCTAACATTGAATCAATGATCCAAGCTTTACAGAATGACGGTTATGGTTACGCAGAAAATTCTTGTGTGTTGTATGTGTCACCAGATAACTGGGGATATATTGACCAAGATTACAGCACAGCTAAAGGAGATAAAACCTTTAAAGAGCGTTTTGAATCATATGCGCCAATCAGAAAAGTTGAGTTAGGTACTGGTTTAGCAGACGGCGAATTGCTTTTAGTTGAAATGAGAAGCGATGTAATCGAGTTAAAAGTGGCTCAAGACTTAACATTTTTCGAGCAACCAAAAACAGATGCGATGATTTCTAATTTCACTGTTTTAGCAGCAATGGCGTTAGTGGTTAAATCAGATTCAAACGGAAATTCTGGAGTTTGTTACGCAACAGGAGCGTAGTTAGTAGATAATGGCTAAAAAATATAGTTATATTATTAGCGGCAATCACACAGATAGCGAGGGGAATTATTTCCCTCGCAATTCTGTTATTAAGCTAACAGAAGAAGAAGCAAGTAAGCCAATTTTTGTTAATAAATTAACAAAAGTGGAAGTTGAAGAAAAACCGAAAAAGAAACAAGTTAAAAAGAAAGAAGAAGTACAAGAAGAAGTAAAAGAAGTAAAAGAAGTAAAAGAAGTAAAAGAAGTAAAAGAGGAAGTTTAAACAATGGCACGAACCACTGATATTGAGGTAAAAAAGATAATAAGTTTAAATAAAGTAACGGACACTACGCCGTTCATTGACACAGCTAACTTATTAGTCACTAAACACCTTGGTAACAGTGGTTTAAGTGATGATGAATTAACACAGATTGAAAAGTATTTGACTGCTCATTTATTGACGTTACATAATGACGAAAGACAATTAAAAACTCAAAAACTAGGCGATGCCACAGATACATACGCAGGTAATTTTGGTAAAGGTTTAGAATTTTCTCAATATGGTCAAATGGTATTAATGTTAGATAGTACTGGAACGATGCAGGGGTTAGGGGGTAAAAAAGTATCGTTAAGCGTAATTAACGTAAATGACTAAGTATTTTGATGTTGCTACTTATTGGGTAAGTAGTGGGGGCTTAGACGCTTACGGTAATTATTCAACGTACACATCACAATCTATTTATGTTCGATGGGAAGATAAAGCAGAATTGTATGTGACTAGCGATGTAGGGAAAGAATTACGCAGTAGTGCAGTAGTGTATACTAAAACAGAAATAGAAGTAAATGGATGGTTGTATTTAGGGCAATCAAGCGAAACATCCCCCAAAAGTCAAACAGGGGCTAAACAAGTGATGAAAGTTAATAAAATGAAAAGTTTGAAAGGCAACAGTATAATATATAAAATAATGTTATGAATTACAAAAGTGATAATTTAATTAAAAATTTAAATGATTTTATAAAAACCCAAGAGGGTGTAACTAAACAAAGTTTATCTTTAGCTTATGACTACATTAAAGAAAGAACCATACAAATTACGCCAAAGGATACTGGTAATTTGAGAAATAGTTTTTATAAAACATTTTTGATAACACCCAAAAAAAGGGTAGCTATTGAAATAGGGAATAATGCTAAGTATGCCTTAGCTGTTCATGAGAATTTAAACGGTAGATTTAATGTTGGTGAGGCAAAGTTTTTAGAACGTGGAATTTCTAGAAATATTGAATCCGTTAAAAAAATTATAAGGTCAAGATTAAAAGTATGACGCAGAATAATGCTAGTTACGATTTAAGGGATTACTTAATTAACGATGCAGGGTTAAGCATTAATATATTTGTATCCAAAGAACCCGATACACCTATAGAGTGCGTTACGTTATATAATTATAGCGATTCAGATCCAGATCCCAAGTTTAGGATTGATTATCCGTCAATTCAGGTAAGATCAAGAGCTACAACGTATGAAACAGCGTACAATAATGCTTTAACGGTTTTTAATAAGTTAGTAGGGATTGGGCAATTCACCAAAAACACAACTCAATACACTGGGATTTTTGCTAAAACGTCAATTTTCGATATTGGGATTATTGAAAATGATAATTTTGTATGTGGTTTTAATTTACGTTTAATTGTTGAGCCTTCTGATGACGGCCAACACAGGCAATAAAATAATTTGATTTTTTATTTTTTTTGTTTTACTATTAAAATATAAAAAAGCGAGGTTAATATGGCTACAGCAGGTTATAATTTTAAAATTTTTGTAAGTGCCACAAGTGGTGGAACGTATAGCGAAGTCCCATCAAACGATGGATCATTTAACAGGACAAGAAATATTCTAGATGTTACGGATACATCTAATGCAGGATTCCAACAACGATTAGCAGGGTTAGCAGATACGGCATTGTCAACAGAGGCAAACTGGTCGGCAAGTGATACAGCACTAGGCGTAATCGAAACAGCGTACGAAAATGGCGATACAATGTATGTTAAATTTTTACCAGATAACGTAGCAGGAAACGGATATAAAGTGCCTGTTTTAGTTGAGAATTTTTCAATATCAAGTCCGGTAAGCGATAAAATATCGGTTAGTGTTAGTTTTCAAGGGAACGGAGCTGTAACAGCAGACGACGCATAACGTAAATGACTGGAACAGCAGGATACCAAGCTAAATTTAGAAAATCGGGGACTAGTACGTCATTCACTGGGGAGTCTATGACGGTAGTTACTGGGAATACATATCAAATTGATACCGATTCTAAGCAAGTGTGGAACAGGTTAAGCGCATTTACATTTTATGAGGATTCCGTAGAAATATCCTCAAGTGATATATCAACTATTGATTATCTTTTTGGAAAAGTTACGTTTTCAACGTCAAAGACTGGAAGTATTACCGTTGACGGTGATTATTTACCTACAGCGTTAATTGCTGGGGGGTATGAGGCAACGATGAACAGAACCAACCAGCTTTTTACTTCAACAGATCAAAGCAATGTAGGATTTGAAACTAAAGAAACAGGGATAAAAGACGTTAATATTACAGTGAGCCGTTTTGATGATTTGAGTGGTGATTTTGTTACTATATTAAATAGCGGAAACCCTATAGTAGTAGAGTTTGCACCTGTATCAACAAAGGTATATAGAGGGTGGTTTATTTTGAGTGGTAAAGATCAGAGCCTTGATGTTAATGCGTTGATTGAAGACACTTTAACGTTTGATTTATCGGGTGATGATGAGGAAGGGAAAACATTTAGTAGAAACTAAAAAAAATTAAGAGAGGAGAAAAAAGAGCAATGGCAAAAATCACAAGAGATGAAATAAGAAAAGCAACGTTAGGACTAGCTCAAGATTTTGGATCACGAATAGTTAAAATCCAAGGTATTGAAATTGAAATAAAGCAGTTAAGTGTAGCAGATCGAAACATGTTGACGAGTAAATCGTTAAATAAGGATACTAATCAAGTGGATTATATTGAATATCAAATTAATTCTATTATATTTAGTTGTTATGTACCGAATACAAATGAAAAAATATACGATGAAACAGACAAAGAAACTTTAAAAAATTGTGTATCGGGTGGATATGTTGATATTTTATTCTCTGAGATTTCCGCTTTACATGATATAACTTTTGATGAAGCAAAAAAAAACTAGAACAATTCAATCCCGAAACTAACACTTATGAATTAACTCAAAGATATAATCTTTTTAGCCTAGCTGAAAAGTTAGGGAAAACTGTTTTTGAATTAGAAAACCAAATGCCGTATAATGAAGTTATGGAATGGATCGCTTATTTTGATATAAAAGCAAAAATGCAAGATCGTGCAATGAAAGAAGCGGAAGCAAAAGCAAAATCAAGGAATAAGTATAGATGACGGTTAATTTAGGTACTATATTTTATAGACTTGGTGTCAATACAACAGGCTTAAACAAGGCAAATAAAGACGTTAAAAACTTTGAGACAAAAAGTAAAAAATCCTTTGATAGTGCGACTAGATCGGCTAACACGTTAAGCAGAGCTATTAAAGGTTTAATTGTGGCGGAAACGTCTAGACGGATTCTTAAAACAGCGGATAGTTTTGAGTTATTAAGAAATAGAATAAATGCAATTATTGGCGATGCAGAAAAAACAGAAATTGTTTTTAAACAATTACAAAGAATTAGTGAACTAACTGGAACATCTATAGATACCACAGCAAGTGGGTTTCAAAAGATGCTTTTTGCGAAGGATACTGTAGGAGCAACTACGGTTGAAATGCTTGAATTAACAAAAGCAATGACACAATTAGGCATGATGAGTGGTACAGATATAGCCCAGATGAATAGTGCTATGTTGCAATTTTCTCAAGGGTTAATCTCTGGAACGTTCCAGGCTCAAGAATTTCAAAGTGTCTTAGAAAATATCCCGGCGATAGCTGAACACATGGCTAGAGGTATGGGGATAACTACACAAGAATTAATCAAACTTAAAAAAGAAGGGAAACTAACATCTAAAGATGTGTTTGATGCCTTGATAAGTCAGACGGATGAAATTAATAAAAAAGCTCAAGATATGCCTATGACATTAAGTAGGGGATTTTCTAGGTTATCGTTAGGTATGACACAATTTATTGGTGACGTTAATTCATCTATAGGCTTAACCGAAACATTAGGGGGTGCGATGTTTAAGGTTGGTGAACATGTTTCTAATGTTAATACTTATTTTGATGTTTTGCTTAAAAAATTAAACAGTGCTAGAGAATCAAGCGGATTTTTAACAAAAACGTTTGATATGCTTTCAAAAGTTGGTGGTTTTTTTGTTGGGGATGAAGACACTGAGAATTTAAATAATGTAAAAAGTACCGAAGATAAAAAACTATCTATAATTCAAGAAAGTTTGCAAAACATTCAGCAAGAAAAGATAAATTCAGAAATAAAAACGCAACAAGCATTAAAAAAGTTACAAGATGACGAAATAGCGTCATTTGAGAAAAAAAATTATGCACTTTTAAGGGCGGAAGAATGGTATAGCACAACTAAAAAGGCGTTTAAACAGACTAGTGATCGATCCGAGTTAGATATGGCAGGGGAAAATTTTGCACAGCAGATTCAACTAGCAAGTCAACACTCCAAAGAGTTTTTCGAGTTAAATAAGGCATTAGCAATAGCCAATATAGCAATCAAAACACCCGAAGCAATAGCCAATGCATATGCTTACGGTACAGCGGTGGGATCACCTATAGTGGGGTCACTTTTTGCGGGGATTGCCGGTAGTGCGATGGCAGTTCAGGCGAGTGCAATAGCGAATCAAAGTTATACACCAAGAGCAGTCGGAGGCTCAATATACCCTAACGGAGGGTATTTAGTTGGGGAGAATGGACCAGAGATCTTACAGATGGGTAATAGTGCTGGTAGAATAATCCCTAATAGTGATATATCGGGTGGCGGAGCAAGTGCAAAAGTAAACGTCAATGTGTATAATTTGGAAGGCCAAACAGCAAAAGTTGAGCAACAAAGCGATGGGATGGGTGGCGTAAATTTGAAAGTTATTATTGAAAGTGTTGAAAATTCTATTGCTCAAGGCATAAACGCGGGCACTGGCACAATAAATAAGGCGTTAAGTAATACTTATGGAATGAATAGAGCCTATGGGAGTTATTAAGATATGGCTAGTATAGATTATCCTAAAGATATTTTACCCAAATGTTTAGTTAATGGTAACCGTCACCAAGAAAGGCAACGGATTATCTATACTGATATGGATAGTGGGTATAGAGTTGCGAGAAAACGGTTTACGTCCGTTCCCCTTGATTTAAATTTTCAATTGTTGTTAGACCAAAGTAGTTTAAGTTATTTTCAGGCTTGGTACAACGATACGCTTGATTGTGGGCTTAATTATTTTAATATGGATATAGCGGTGGGGGTAGGAGCAAATACCTCCCATGAATGCAGGTTCACTAGTACCCCTGCTTATATAATGACAGGGAATTTATATCGCGTTGAGGCAACTATAGAAGCAGTTGAAATGGCAATCGGGTTAGATTATAATGAAGTTATTGAAGGTCTTATAGCGTCACTTGGCGGTGTAAGAGGTTTCGATGTTACGTCAACTTATATTAATAAGTTAGATGTTGCAATTAATCAAACCTACGCCAACAGCGGTTACGCAGGGAGTTAATATTTTATGACTAATCCAACACAAGCACAGATTGACAAATTAACCACGAATTTAGGGCGTTGGGATGATATAGTCAATGGAGCTGAAACTGATACTGTAACTTTAGATAATTCAACAGTTAAAACGGTATCGGGATACTTAGCAGAGTTAAAAGCGTATAACTCATTAGGGGCGTGGCAAACAGCATATAGTTACGCTGTAAAAGATGTAGTATCCGAAAGCAGTGTATTATATGTGTGTTTAGTTGCACACACAAGCGGAACATTTTCAACGGATTTATCTAGTGGGAAATGGGCGCTTTTACAAACAGATTTTCAAAATTTAAATGTAAGCGGAACGTTTTCAGGTACGTTTAGTGGCGATTTAACAGGTAATCTTACAGGAGATGTTACAGGAGATGTTACAGGTAATCTTACAGGAACAGCAACAAACGCAACTCATGTTACTGTTGTTGATAACGAAGCAGAAAACGAAAATAATTTAATTCCATTTATTGAAGACGCAACATCAACAGGTAACGTGGGCTTAGAAAGTGATGGAGACTTTCATTACAACCCAAGCACAGGAACGCTTACAGCTACGTTATTTGAAGGCACATTAACGACAGCATCACAGACTAATATTACATCAGTTGGAACATTAAGTAGTTTAGATGTAAGTGGAAATATAAGAATGCCTTACAGCACAAGTAAATATATTATAGGACCAAGACAAGTAGCAAGTAATACATTTCGTACCACGTTTGATTCGATTGAAATAAACGGGGCAGATGGACTTGCAGGTGGCAGTGCTATGGGTGGCGGTAGCGTTATTATTAGAGGTGGAGGGGCGCAGGGTAATTCTTCAACTGGATCATACGGTGGCCATGTTAAGATATATGGCGGTGAGCTTCTAGGCGGGTCAACAGGGGCAGGAGAGATATTTCTATACACTAACAACACAGAAAGGATTCGTATAGATGGATCGGGTTCAGTTTTATTTAATACGACCGACGCAGACCCCTCTAACGACACCACAGGTAGTGGTACTGTTATTTCTTCGACTGGCTGGTTTGCATCCACGGCTAGTGGGCAGACAGTTGCCTATTTTAATAGAACCGATAGTTCAGGTGGAACGGTTTTAGATTTCCGCTTAAATGGAAGTTCTAAAGGATCTATATCGGTGACGACTACGGCAACATCATATAACACTAGTTCAGATTATCGATTGAAAGAGAATGTAACTCTTATTAATGATGCAATATCAAGATTAATGAAACTAAAGCCTAGCCGATTTAATTTTTTAGAAAATAAAAACGAAATTGTAGACGGATTTCTAGCCCACGAAGTAGAGAAAATAATTCCAGAAGCAGTTACAGGAAAAAAAGACGCTTTAGACGAAGAAGGGAACCCAGAATATCAATCAATCGATCAATCTAAAATTGTTCCCTTATTAGTAGCGAGCGTTCAAGAACTAACAAAAAAATTAGAAATATTAGAAAATAAGTAAATGACTATTACTAGCGACTTAAAACGATATTACGCATCTAGCGGCAGTGCGGTAAAACTTGATACATTGGAAATTAAACATACAACATTCACTACCCCGTATTATATAGTTAATGATTTTCAAGATTTAACGGCAGGACTAGAAAATAGTGCAGGAAATGTTACATTTCAAAAATACGCTTTTGAATTGACGGAACCATCAAAAGATGACAACGGAAATCAAACGTTAGGGATTACTATTGATGCAGTTAATCTTGAACTTGTTAATTTATTATCAACGGCCGTTGAGGATACAAACAACAACCCTATTATAGTTACATATCGGGTATATTTAAGTGATGATACAACTGAACCAAAAAGCACTCCCTTAGAATTAGAATTAACTAGCGTAACCATTAATAATCAAACAATCTCAGGCACGGCAGAGATGGTAGCGTTACAAAATAAACGGTTTTTAAATGTTAATTATACAAAAGATTTTTTAAGTTTGATAATAAATGCGTGATTATTGCCGATATATTGGTATTCCTTTTGTTGTTGGGGGTAGAGATATAAAGGGCTTTGATTGTTGGGGTTTTTTGAAACATTATTATAAAAATGAATTGAATATAGATGTAATCGATTATGATGTAACGGTTGATAAATCAAAAGAAGTTATTGAGACAATCCAAAAAGAAAAAATAAAACCGTTTTGGAAAAAAATACAAACCCCTGTAAATAATTGTGTTGTATTACTTGGTAAGCTAACAAAAGCGCATCATGTAGGTGTATACATTGATGATGGGGTGTTACATTGTACTAATGGCGTGGGCGTGGTGTATAATAGAATGAGTAAAATAAAATTATTGTATAATCGAGTTGAATTTTATGAGTGTAGTAATCAAGATACATAATAACCCTTTTAATATTTTTGAATTTCAAAAAATTGTTACTGATGAAAATATTAATCCCCAAAAATTTATTTTAGATTATTACAAAAATAAAGAAATTCCTGTATTAACATTTAAAATAAATAAAATAAATTACTTGATACAAGATTTAGATTTTAATTTAGATGATGGGGATACTTTTAATATATATGAATTTCCTCAGGGGGATATTGGGATTAAAGATATAGCTAAAAGTTTTGTTCCTTTTGTTGGTTTTCTGAATACGTTTAAATTAATTGCATCTATATTTATTCCAGAGCCAGAAGATTTACAAACTAATTTGAATCGACCTGTAGGGGGTGCATATAATTTTAATGCACAAAGGAATTTATCCCGAATCGGCGAACCTATACCGTCACAATACGGTAAACTAAAATGGTTTCCAGATTTAGCGACTGCCCCTTATCAATATTTCGAGGATTCAAAACTTGTTACCGAATACTTGTTAAGTTTAGGCCATGGGGAGCATGTTATCCACCAGTTATATTCAGGAAAAACTAAAATATTAGGTAATGAAAATGTAAGTTATACACAGTTTACCCCTAATACTCAGGTGACTAATACAGAAACGTTGGTTTACACGGTAAAAGAATTTAATAGTATCCCATTCAAAAGTCCTGCACGTAGTAGGGTATCTTACACAGCAATTAACTTTCATAGAACAAACAAACATATAACATTCCCACATTCAGATCATTACTTAACATACAAATTTAATATTGGTGATTTTGTCAGAATTTGGAGTGATGAAAACACAGCATTTAATGGTGTTTTTGAAATCACAGCTGTGACAGATTCACGTTTGACTTTAGCCGATACATCAGCATGGACAAGTGCAGAAGATACAATTTTTGCTATTTTGTATCGTGAGGGGGATTATTACGAGAACCCGTTTTATTCTTTATTATCTTCAACGGATTCAGATCTAAACAAGAACCCTTATCTAGTTAATGGTACAGCAACGGAGGTATTCACAATTGAAACACCGTATGCAGGGGATGTTTACCTTGAGCTTGATTTAAAAAGTCTTAACGGTTTCTACATGAAACAAAACAATCAAGTTTATCAAATTCACAAAAATATATCGGGATACTTGAAGCCTGCTGGATCAGGGTATTATAAGTGGGTGTATGAGGTTGATGTGACTACAACGTCAGACAATTATCAATTTAGCTTACCTACGTCAGATTATTGGTGGGGAATTGATAACGATATATCTGGTTTAAAATTCCCTACAAAATCATCTAGTGATAATTATTATTTTACTCATAATGGCACGGTTGTACCCACAAGTGACATTGATTATGTTAATAGTAATTCTGTACGATTTTTTACTCAAAAAACAGGTACACTAAAATTACATGACGTAGTTGCTTTCGTATCAAGTGGGTATCCTAGATTAGATAATAATTTAGTGTTTAAAAATGATTTTTATCTTTACACGCCACAAACTAACACCGTATACAAAACAGTAAAATTAAATTTGTTTAGATATGATGACTACGAAATAAATATATTCCCACAATATCAAGTCATGTTATATGTTGCTAATAGTAACCATTATTTAGATGATTATTCTGATGACGTTTCAATTGATAGGATTAAAATAGTATACCCAAAACAAGAATATTTTCCGAATGTAGATTTATTAAAAGTAAAAATTGTTACAGCGAGTAACAATCCTAACCAACTTGATAATAAGATCGGGGTATTATCTGAACGAAAATTAATAAAATATAGTAGCGGATCATGGAGCAATTTAACCGCAACTAGATCGATTGCATGGGCTTTGGCTGATATATGGTTGTCATCATACGGAGCATCCAAACATGAGAGTACTCTAGATTTATCAACTTTGGTTGAATTGGATAATATATGGTCGAGTTACTCACTATATGATGATGCTTTTGATGGTGTTTTTGATTCCACAATAACCGTATGGGAAGCATTAACCAAAGTTGCCCGAGCTGGACGAGCAAGACCAGTAATGATTGGAAATAAATTAACGTTCGTTAGAGATCAAGCACAAACAGCCTACGAAATGATATTTACCCCCGACAATATGTTGCCTAATAGTTTTAATATGGAATACATTTTTTTCAAAAAAAATGATTATAGAGCCTATATAGTCAATTATATTGACGAGGAAAACAATTACGAACCTTCCAAAATATACACAAAAGAAAACGCAGGGAATTATAAAGAGGTGACACTGTTTGGGGTTACGCAATATTATCAAGCGTGGCGAGAGGCTCAATATATGCAGTCAGTGCTAGAAAATAACAATAAATTAATTACGTTTGATACTGATGATCGAGGTCAGATACCATCATATGGTAGTGTAATAAGCGTAACCCATGATTTACCTAGTTGGGGTCAAAGTGGGCAAGTGGCTAACGTTGAGACAATTAATAACGAAACGATAGTTACATCTAATCAACCCATTGATTTTAGTGATTCTGGAACGTATTACGTTAGATTTATCACGCCGTATGGAGATGTTACAGGGAATATAGCTGTATCGTATGAGGCACAACAATATAATAATGATCCTTACAGATTCAAAACAATTCCTAGTGGTCCATCATTTATTTCAACCAAAACAAATAAAATCCCTGGTATTTTTCAGATTGGAATCGCTACTAATATAAGTCAATTATGTGTTGTAACTAAAATTACAGCAAAAGGCAATAGAACATACTCCATTGAATGTATGCCCTACATACCATCCAATTACACAGCTGATTCTGGAACACCACCAATAAGAACAACAGAAGAACCGAACACGTTACCACTCCCACAGAATATCGGGGGATTATTATTAACCAACACACCTAATTCTGGGGTTGTTGTAGCTAAATGGAATCCTGTTAATAATATAAGTCTTTATAAGATCCAAAAAAGTACAGATAACCAAACCTATACCGATGTAGCGACAACAACTAACACCACATATAATATCAATGCGACTGGAACTCTTTACGTTAGAGTAGCGTCTATGGTATCCTCGACAGTAGGAAACTATGCGGTTTCAGTTATTACAGCCAGTTAATAACGAAAAAATACAAAAATTGTAATTTTACAGAAATTACACGTTATTAACAGGTTATCCACAGTTTTTAAGCATAGATAAAAAAAATATACACAGGTTATTAACAGGATGTAATCTTGTAATCTTGTAATTTCATATTTTTGTAATTAAGGGATTTTTTTTTGAAATTTAAAAAAAAATAAAAAAAGTGGGATTACAGCATTACAAGATTACAAAGGCTTAAAAATAGGCTATTTTTGTACTTAAATTCACAAAATTGTTAAGAAATGCCAGAAATTACAAAAAAATGGAATTAAGCACAAAAGTTGTAATCTTGTAATTTCTAGGGGTCGATAAAAATGCTTAAAAATGCTTAAAAATAGGCGATTTTGTAATTTGGGTGATGATTATTTTTATTTTAGAAATTACAAAAAATATTTAAAAAATTGCGGTATATATTGTATACTATAATATATCAAAAGAGAGGAGAGATGATTAACTATGGAAGAATTTAAAAATTTATTTTCGGGCAACCCTAACGCATTTGGGGTACACGACTGGAAAAACAATAAATCGTTTACAAAGAAGACAGCACCAACACAAAAAGAGTATGACAACCATTTTAGCGGTGCTATGGGTTTGGGCATTATCCCTGTAGTTGATAAAGAGTTTAGTAATTTTGGTGTATTGGATTTTGATAATCACGAAATATCGGATGGGATTAATTTGTTTAAATTATCTAAAAAAATAGCCGATGAAAAGTTGCCTATGGTTGTGTGTAGGTCTAAGAGTGGGGGGGGGCATGTATATATATTTGGTAAAGAAAAACTAAAAACTAAATTATTAAGATCCGTACTTAACAATTTAATTGATGTGTTAAAAGGGCATGGTGAGATAGAAATTGAGGTATTCCCTAAGCAAGATAGCGTAGATAAACATATTATAGGTAACTGGATTAATTTACCTTATTTTGGGTGCGAAAAAGGGTATACTGAACGATACGCAATTATTAATAATAAGATTGTTTATGATGTTAATACGTTTATCAATTATTGTAATTCAATTAGGGTTAGTAATGATGATTTAATTAAATTGGTGGGGGACGATAAACATGCACAAGCACCTCCATGTATTCAAGAATTTTTAAAAAACAAAATCGGACAAGGGCAACGTAATAATGCATTATATAACTTTTGTATTTACGCTAGGAAAAAATCCCCCGATGGGTGGGAAAGTATGGTGCTTAACTTTAATGATGTTGCGATAACTCCAAAATTAACGTATGAGGAAGTCAACGCCGTAATTAAGTCAGTTCAACGTCAAAAGGGTTATCAATATAAATGCCAAGAAAACCCTTGCAAGATGTATTGTAATGCAGAATTATGCGTAAAAAGGCAGTATGGTATTACAAGTGCAGAAAAAAGCACGTTAATGTTAAGCGATTTACCAGAATTTGGGAAATTCATAAAATATATTACTGAACCAGTTAAGTATCGATTAGAGGTAAAAGTAAATTCAATTGAGGGGTTTAAATCTGTCACATTAAGCAGTAATGAATTGCTTAATTTTAAGTATTTTAGGCTTAAAGTTTTCGAGCAATTAGACACTGTAATTAAAACGGTTAAAGCGGATGAATGGATGTATATCGTTGAAGAATTGACAAAAAAAATAGAGTATGAAGAATTACCAGATGATGCTAGTCAATCGGGATTAGTGCGTGGGTATTTGGAAGAATTTAGAAAGAATTCAAATTGCGATGATAATGTATGTGAGAATTTAGAGGATCGATCAGCGATACTTGATGGTGAGCAAATTATTATTAGTTTTGATGATAAGCATACGATGCAAAAGAAACGGTATTTTTGTTTTAGGTTTCCAGACTTTAAAGAATTTTTAATTACTAAAAAGTTTGGCAACGTGTTAGGAGAAAACATATATTTAGCATTAAAAGAATTTAATGTTGAATCGCATACAATACGAGTAAAAACTGAAAACGGTAATCAAGTAGTGAATATATGGCGTATACCATTAACGGATAAAAACAAAATCGATTGCATAAAAAAAGAAGATAAACTAGTTGATGTTGAGGGTGTTAATAATGGTAATTGATTATTTAAACAATAAATTCATTATTTCAACCAATTTTAATGAGCTTGATCTTGTAAGAAAATTCCCATGCAGAAAATTTGTATCCAAAACGAAAATGTGGGAAGCATCATCATTGAAATTAAATGTTATGTATATAAAAGAGTTAATGCGTAATTATGATAACTTAAAAATGACGCAAGATTGTTTAGATTACATTAATAATTTTGATGATGCGTTACCACAATATAAAGATTTTCCAACATGTTTTGAGTTTAAATATGAGCCTAGATCGTATCAAATAGGGGCATTGAATCATGTATACAATTTAAACAATTCAATGTTAGCTATGGCGATGGGAACAGGTAAGAGTAAAATTATTATTGATTTAATGAACGCACATTTTTGTTTAAAAAAAATTGATGCGTTAGTAATTATATGCCCTTGCTCAATTAGGTATGTGTGGGAAAAACAATTACAAGAACACGCTTTTTTTGATTATGAATTTCAAATTTTAGATAAAAAATCATTTAAAAAAATTGATAATATGATACAAAGCAAAGACAAAACAAAACTTAAAATTTTGGTGTGTGGGGTAGAATCGTTACAGTTAAGTGATGGGCGATTAACTCAGAAATTTAATGAATTTACTAAATTAAATAAAGTTGCGTGTGTTGTTGATGAAGCTCACGATATTAAGAATCCTACAAGTAACAGATTTAAAAATATATTTAATGCAACAAGAAATTGCGTGTATCGTATAGCGATGACTGGAACACCTGTTAGTCAGGGAATACTTGACCTTTTTGGAATTTATCAATTTATTGATCCTAATATATTAGGCATTAAAGATTTTTGGAGTTTTAAAAATCGGTACACTATCACTGAAACAATTAAACTGAAATCAAAAGAATTTAAAAAAATTGTTGGGTATAAAAACGTAGAGGAATTAATGAAATTAGTTAGTCCTTACACCTACCAAGTAACAAAAGATGAAGCCTCAAAAGAGTTACCAAGTAAGGTATATATGACAAGGTTTTTAGAGATGGAAAACGAGCAATCAAAACTTTATACCAAAATCAAAAAAGATAAAATCATTGAACTTAAAGGATTAGATGATATCAATCAAATATATAACAATGCGTTAAGTTTGTATGTGAGTTTACAGCAGGTTAGTGGGGGCTTTGTTAATGCAGACACAGGCCAAGTTGATGATAAGGGAGAGCCGATCAAAAAAATTAGCGATATTGTAACGGATCAAAAAAACAAAAAATTACAAGAAATAAAATCAATTATTGATGAATTACCAGATAATGAACAGGTGATTATATGGTGTAAGTATCGGTACGAAGTTGAAAAAGTAACACGGTTTTTAAGTGATTATAAAACGGATAAATTTAAATTTGGGGCGGTTTCATTTTTAGATAAAACAAAAGAAGAACGACAAGAAATCCAAAAACAAATGGATAATAGAGATATACGGTATTTTGTTTCGACACCTAACAGTGGCGGTACAGGATTAACGATTAATACGGTATGTTATGTTATATATTATAGTAACAGTGAACGCTTGTTATTCAGGGAGCAATCGGAAGACAGATGCCACCGTATCGGTCAAAATAGAACAGTGACCTATTTTGATTTAATTTATAAAAATACTGTGGATGAAAAAATTTACGATTGTTTAAAAAGTAAAAAAGATTTTTCGGAGCATATTAAGCAATCATTGAATAATATTAATGATATGGTATAATGATTATTAGAGAGGAGATAAAAGAGATGGAAAATAAAGAAGGAATAGTTTGGATTACACAAGAAAATAACAAAAATTATTCACAAGCAAAAAATTATGGTGAGCCTACATTTGTAACTAGTTTTGAATATTCTAGTATAGCAAACTCAAAAATCAACACTGTAATTAAAAAAGATATTGACACGATGGCAAATAAATTTAATCCCGAAACGGATCATTTATTGTTTACTGGCGATCCTGTTATCATTGCGTTATGTGTACATGCCTTACTTGCAATACATGGAAGTATTAACGTTTTAAAATGGGCAAACCAAGATAAAATTTATAATTCAATTAATTTGTAATAATTAATAATATGGGAATAGACACAGTCAAAAGCGATATAGCTAACTACAGTTTGTTATTAGATGCAATAAACGAATTAAAACAAAAAGGGTGGGATGAAAACAAAATAGCTAAAAAAATGAATATATCACAATCTGATTTTTATAATTTATTAACTAAGACTAAAGACATAGAACACGCCCAATTAAAAAAATACATACGCAACTTAGATAATTTTCTAGACGATTAAATAATTTATGTTATAATATAAAAATATCAAAAAGAGATAAGAGAGGTAAAAGATGGAAAGTTTAAACAATATTATAGAAAGCTTAAAAAAGGGTGTTGATACCTATATTGATATTAACAATTCTGATAATTTATCAACAAAAAGTTTAGTTGAATTAGCAAAATTACAAAATGACACCAAACAAAAAATTGACGATATAAAAGGGGCATTAACTCTTTTAACTTCGTTTTATGAATTGTTGAGAAAGCATCACGTTCCTAATGCTATGGAAGAACAAGGAATTAAAAACATTAGTATTGATGGTGTGGGGCAGATAGTTAATTCAAAAGCGTATTATGTTAGCATTGAATCGGATAGGCAAGAAGATGCTTATAATTGGTTACGTGACAATGGTCACGGACTACTAATCAAAGAAACAGTTAATAATAATAGTCTTAGAGCTTTGTTGACTGATTATATTAATAATGGAGGTGAAATAAACGAAAACATATTTAGGTGTCATGAATACCAAGTGACAAAAATAGTAAAACGAAATAAATAAACAAATAAACAAATAAAGGAAAAAAATAAAATGGAATTAGATAATTTAGATGATTTAGTAATAAAACGAGAAGAAACAACAAGTAATAATTTTTTAGCATCAGAAAATAATCATGTTGCTGTATGTATTGGCGTATGGCGATTAGGCAGAAGAAAAAGAGTATTTAAGGGCGAGGAAAAAATACAGCACCAAGTTATGTTAATGTGGGAAGTTGACGAAGAAATGGAAAAGGGGGAGTATAAAGGTAAAAACAAAACAGTGAACCTTACAACAACTTACAGTTTTAACTCACTATCAAGACTGAGTAAAATAATTGAAGCATGGAGAGGTAAACTGACACCCGAAGAATTAAAGGGTGGTTTTGACTTAAATATATTGGTAGGGTTGCCATGTATGCTTAATGTTTTGCATACTGAAAGTAACGGGAAAACCTATGCTAACGTTGATACAGTAACTAAGTTACCTGCAGGGATGAAAGCGTTTGATCCAGATAATTTATATATAAATGAAACTCCCGAATTTATTGAAAAATTCCGTCAAAACAATGCGGAAACGTTAAAATAAAATTCTAACTTACTTTTAATGTGCTGGGTGTGTATGGAGATTGATAGCCTCCGTAGGGTAGAACCACCCAGCCGTTTTTATGTATAATTAAAAAAAGGGTGACAGTTTGGAAATTAAGACAGAGCGAAAAGTTATATATGGCAGTGCAGGAACAGGGAAAAGCACATATCTTATTGATAAAATCAATTATTATTCAGAAAAATATAATTTAAATAGTAAAGATTTTATTTTATGCAGTTTTACCAAAACAGCGTCAAAAGTTTTAGCTGATAAAAGTAATTTGAAAATTAAGAATATAGGGACTATTCATTCCCTTTGTTTCCAAATGTGTAAATTTTTACCAGAATATGTGATCGATAATGAAAAATTAAAAGAGTTTTCAAAAAAATATAAATATAAATTCAATTTTAAAAACATTGAAAATTCCGAAACGTTGTTAGGGGATTTTTACCTTGCTTTGTACAATTTAGCAAAAAGTAAAATGGTTACGGATTTAAAAAAGTTGTATTCAGAATCGGAAAAAAAAGGGAATTTAAATCAATTTATTAAATTTTGTGATAGATACGAAGAATTTAAAAAGGAAAATAATTATATTGATTATGCGGATATGTTAGATAATGCGTATAATCAATATGATTTAAATGCAAAAGTTTTAATTGTTGATGAGGCTCAAGATTTATCGTTGTTACAATGGAAAATTGTGTATGATTGGGCGTTGAATATACCTATTGTTATTATTGCAGGGGATGATGACCAATCGATTTTTGAATGGGCAGGGGCTAGGCTTAACGGGATGCAAGAGTTTGAGATGGCTTTTGACTGTGAGCGAGTTGTACTTAATAAATCGTTTCGTTTACCAGTAGATGTGTTCAAGAAAAGTCAAAATTTAATACAAAACCTAGAAAATCGTGTATTTAAAGATTTCAAACCTACAGATAAACAAGGTACGATTAAGTATTATAATAATGTATTATCGATTAAGAATATTAATTATAATGATGATGTATTGATATTGTATCGCAACCATTTTTTTAGATTACAAATTGAAAACCAGTTAATTAAGTTAGGATTACCCTACAAAATCGAGGGAAAAAATCTTGGCTATTGTGACAGTCAAGAATTTAGAGCTTTAAAGATTTTTTTAAGTTTAAAAAACGATAAGTTAAAAAGTTATGATTTGACCGAAAAACAAACGAAGGTAATGAGTAAGTTTTTTTTCTCAAAACATAAAAATTCAGATATAAATACAGTGTTGTTGAATGATTGGGAAACGGTGTTTAATTTTGAATACAAAAAAAAGAAATATTTAAAAAGTTTAGTTAAATTAAATCAAGATTTAAAATTTAATTACACCATAAAATTAAATACAATTCATGGTGCAAAAGGAAAAGAAGCGGAACGAGTAATTATAATTAATAGTTTAGGAAACAAATTTAGCCGATTTTCAAAACAAAAAAAAGAAACAGAAATACGAGTTTTTTATGTTGCATTAACACGAACAAAAAATAGGCTTGATATTGTGAATGGTGATAATAGTTTTAGATTGATTAGTAATTGCGGTATAATATAATTATGAATATAATAAATTTACAAGAGAAATCTGACAAAAAAAAATATTGTATTACAAACAAAAAGAAATGTGTAAAATGTAATTGTATTATATTAAGTAAAC
>Ga0208785_1000187_pt1 | contig 27241 bp, 37 predicted proteins | sample DEB08_DNA_2_FD_185499 | JGI IMG/M metagenome (GOLD analysis project Ga0208785, IMG submission 185499) | Aqueous microbial communities from the Delaware River and Bay under freshwater to marine salinity gradient to study organic matter... | ecosystem: Environmental > Aquatic > Marine > Coastal ...
ATCTGCTGCTGATGTACCTGCATCTGGTCCTTCTGTAATATCTACTGTAGTTAATGAATAACCATCATTAATTGCTTTCTTTAAATCTGTATAACTGTAGACTGTTTCTCCACCTTTAGGTGCATCTTTTCTGTAGATTGGTATACCTTTTTCATAGTCTTTAGTAGTAAATCCATATTCATCTTTTTCTGTAGATGTATCATTATTTTGTGTTGTACTATCACCACCAGGTAAATTAGCATCTTCTAAATAACTATTTAGTTCTTCTGTATTAACTGGTCCTGTAGCATACTGTGCATATTCAGATATAATTTGTAGACCTGATACACCATATCTACCTGCAATAGCAAATACTTCTTTTTTCCATTCTTCTGTTCCTGGTTTAAAATTTTTAATTAACGCTTCATAATCTTTCACATACCCAGGAACTTCTTTAGGTTTTGTTTCTTCTTGCTGATTATTATCTTGTGGTGTAGATTGATTTATTTTATCTTGATGACCAGAACTATCAACAGGATTACCTTTAGAATCTAAACCTTTGTTTTCTGCATCAGGAGAAGGTACTCCATTTTTTAAACCTGGTGCTTCATCATAAATATATGGACCAGCTTCTGGTGATGCTGGGTTAGTCTGACCTTCTGGTCCTCTTTGACCTAATAAGTTATATTTCATCTATTAAAACTTCCTATATATCCTGTATTCATATTACCAGAATTGTTTTTGTATTTAGCATACTCCTTAAAAGCATAGTCAATTATAGGTTCACTTATCTTCCATGACAACGACCAAGTATCTGATACTTCACCAAATTCTGTCCAAACATCTTGTCCAAATTTTTTCCAGTTAACATCTACTGACTCTGGCTCTGTTCCTTGTAGTGTTTTACCTCCCATAAAAGAAGGAGTATATTGAGAACCATATCCAAAGTTTTGATTTTGTGCTGCTTTGTTTACAGCATTTGCTGCATCTACTAATAATACTGTTAATTCATAACCAACATACGCTGCTAACGCTGGAGCTGCTATAACACCTACGCCTAATCTAGGTAATAATCTAGCAATTCCTTGTGTTATTGCTATATCTCCTGGGTCTGCTATAGCACCTACAGTACTAAACATTTTTCCTACTATTTTTTTAGATGTTTTAAAAATGTTATCTACAACACCAGGATTAGCATTAGCTGCTTCTACAACTTTATTCAAGGCTTTAGGGTCTACTAATTCACTTACATCTTCAACAACTTTACCTGCTGTCTCAATAATTTCCTGTGGCATAAGAGCAACTTTTTGTGTAGCATAAGGTCTATCTGCTGGTTTTAAATAATTAGGGTCTCCCTTACTTAACAAATTACCATTAGCATCTCTCATGTGTTGTCCATAATTAGTGTATGTATTTTGTCCTAAAGTTTCTGTAGTCATTACTCTTTTTGCATCTGAAGAATACATCTCTTTATGAGCTAACCAAGCATTGTATTCACCTACTGGACCAAAAGTATTTCCTCTCATACCATGTCCAAAGGTATCATGTACAGCTCTAAAGACATCATTCTCTAACATAACTCTTCCATTAATGTCTGTATATTTAGATTGAACTAACATAGGGTTAGCAGAGTTTGTTAATTCATTTCCAAAACCTGATTCAGTAGATAAAACTTTTAAGACTCCATTTTCCATATCATTAATCATTTGTGCATGACCTGCTCTGTTTGGTGTATATGGGTCAGTGTCTGTTAATTCAAATTGCATACCAGAATCTATTAGTGTTTCATATTGCATGTTTGTTTCTCTAATAAATTTATTGTAATAAGGAATAGCAGTATCATCATACATAGGCAACTGGTCAAATATATCTGCTGATGTTATTCCTATTTCATCACTAAATATCATAGCTGGTTTAAATTCTGGGTCAGACAATCCTGCAATCTTATGATAATCTTGTGCTACTTTTCTTATTCTTTCGCTATGAGATGATAAACCAGATTCTTCCATAACTCTTAATGTTTGATTAGGAGGTATATCATCTACTACATTTGTAGGTTTTATAACTAATTCATCTATTTGATTTACTTTACTTTGATTATTTAAAAATTCTACTTCTGTTGCATCTTCAATGTTTAATTTACTTCCTATACCTAAATCATCATTAGGGTCTATTAAAACAACTTCTCTCCAATCACCTTTTAATTCTACAAATCCTTCTATACCTGATTTTCTAAATCCTTCTGCTATAATTCCATCATCTAAACCTAATTGTTTTAATTCATTAATTAAACTATTTACATTTTGTGTTTTTGGATTTTTTATATCTGATAATGATATACCAGTTTCTTTAGCAAATATATTCCAATCTACTTTATCAATTTGATTTCCTAAAAAGCCATCAGGTTGTGTAATTAAAAGATTATTAGTATTTACTTGTACTTTATAATAATTACTAACAGGATTGTCTTGAATTTTAATACCCATAGTTTTAGCAGATACATCACCAACTGGTTCTCCATAAAAACCAGGAATAAATTTTTCAGTATCACTTCCTAAATTAGGATTATATCTAATGTCATTAGCTGATACTTGTGTACCTTGATGCTTAATATAAAATTCTACATTTCCATCTGCTGAATTTAAAGTAGTATCAAATGTAGAAAGTTTATTATCTACTACATTTGTAGGTGTGTCTAAATGATTATTCATATATTTATTATCTTCAATAGCTAAATCATAATATTTATTTAACTTACCTTCGTAGGTTTTAGTGTCAGGAGTTTCTGGTCTAATAGGATTTCCTTCTGCATCTAATTCCCAATCTTCTACTTCTGCCCAATAAGCATCTTCTACAGGAGTAGCTTCTTCGTAACCAAGAAAAGCTGTTGCTATATCTTCATTAACTTCTTGTGTATAAAGATTTTCATTAAAAGCTATTATGTCATTAAACACATCTCCATTAACAAGAGTTAAGACTTTACTTTTAATAGTGGTGTCTGATAATCCATTTGCAAAAGTATCGTATTTAATAAATTTTTCTCGTATTCCATCTCTTAAAACATTATTATCTATTTCATTTATAAAATTTTCTAAAGATTTTCTAAACTGTTCAGGTGTTACACCTTCTTTTAATTGATAACCATTTCCAAAGTTATTGTAATAATCATCAAATGTTATAAATTCTTTATTAAATATTTTATTATCATATCTTGAAATTTCACCTAGTTCTTTTGGATAATTATTATGAAAATCTTCAAGGCTTATGTTTCCTCTGTCCATTAGAGCTTCATCATACATTGTTGCTACTTGTTCTACTGGAAGTTCTCCAACTACATTTTTTTCTAAATTTTTTTGCATTTTTACTAAATCTTCATAATCTTCAATGTAACTTGTTACATCATCTACTACATTTGTAGGTGTGTCTGTTAATTCACTTATATTGTCTGGAACACCTTTAATACTGCTTAATTCTATTTCTAATTTTCCTTTAAAATCTTTTTTAGCTTTATCTAAAATATCATCTAATTTTTCTATCTCTTCACTAGATAAATCTACATCAGGTTTACTTTGTAAATTACCTAATTCTGCACTAACATTCATAACTTCTGAATTTACAAAACTAAGTAATAATTCTTGTTCTTTAAAATTTAATTTGTTTTCTAATACAAAAGAATCATATTCTGTATACAAATCTATTAAGTTATTTGCTACATTACGATTTCTATAATCTCCAAAAAGGTTAAATTTTTCATTACCACGAATACTATCTTTAATAATTTTTGAACGCTTGTATGCTGTAGAATCTTTAAACGCAAATTCATCTAATTCACTAGCATCTTCAGGAATAGGTAGGCTATCCTCTTCCATTTATCTACCTAACAATTTTAATGCAGCTTCTATTCCTTCACTTAGTGTAGGTTTAGGAACAACGCTGTTAACTGGTGTATGACCAGCAGCTTTTTTTTGTTTATTAACTTGTGCTTCTAACATTTGTTTTACTCTTGCATAAGACTGTGCTTGTGATTGATTTACAAATTGCATCTGTGCTGCTACTGGAACTTGTGATTGAAATTCTTGCATTTTATTTTCAGGTATTGTAACTTGTTTTTTATCTTGTGTTGAACTAAGTGGTAAAGAATATGGAACAAATCCTTCTTCTGGAACTGGTATTCCTCTATCTTCATCTATCTCTTCCATAGTATTTAATTCTGAATTTAATCTTCTTTCTAATCCTGGATAATCTATTCTATCTTGTTTTGAAATAGTATTTTGCCAAGCTGTTTTAATAGCTTCTATATCTCCACTTTCTACTGTCTTGTAAAGTTTTTTTGATTTAACATTATTTGGTCTATTGAATGTAGCAATAACCATTCCATCAAATTGTCCTTGTGTAAATGTAACACCATAGTTTTTCATTCTTTGATTAACTATTCTTACTGCTTCAGCTATATCTTCTTCAAGTAAAGATAATGCTTCTTCTTCAGTAATTGTATCTCCTAGTTTAAACTTCTTACCACCACTTAAATTACTATGCCCATATCCAATAGATACAGATGTACCATCTTGATATGCTTCAAGTTGTAAAGTTTCTTCAGATTTTATTATGTCTATAGCAATATCTGATGCTTCCATTAACCTCTCCTCATAACTGATTGTGCTTCTGCAGATTTAAGACCTGCTAAATTTCTGTTCATTCTATAAAATGTATCATCTTCTATATCAGCTTGTCTTTGTAATTCTTCTCTTGGTTTAAACACTTCGTCTAATACTTCTTGCCCACCTTCTGTAAGTATTCCAACATCTGGTTCTTCTGCAGGTGTTCCTGCTAGTTGTGTAACTTGACCTGTTAATTTGTCATAAGAAAGTGTTGGTGCAGTACCTGCTCCTAATCCTGAAAGTGAACCTTTAAATTCTTCTACTGGTCCTTCAAGTAATTTAGCTGTTATATATTTTTTCTCATAATCTGATAGTGGAGCACCTTTTCTAGTTTCTGCTTTAGTTTTTATATCTGTAACATATTCATTTAATGCTTCATCACCAAATGTATATACGCCTGATGCAGCAGATGCTTGTGTAGCTTGTGCTGAATTAGCTAATAATTTAGCAGCAGAACTCCATGACATCTGTCCTCCATTGTTCATACTAAATGTCATAGCTGCTTTAATTCCTTTTAAAAACTCATCATCAATATCAGCACCTATTGTTTTAGTTAAATCAATTAAACCAGCAGCAGCTAATATATTCTTAGCTTGAACTCTTAGATAAGGAGTTAATTGTCTTGCTTGTGCTCCTATATCTGTAGGAAAATATATATACTTAAATGCAGTTCCTGTTCCTAGTATTCTTCTTCTGTCTGCTTGGTATTCATCATTAGTTAAAAAATCTTCTGCAGTTACATATCTATATAATGGACCTTCTGCTGGGTCTGTAAATTCTGTTGGTAATTCATACTCTCTTAAAAATCCATTACCTAATGGTGTTTTTGTACTTGCTTCTTGACCTGCAAGAATAGCATCATAAATAGTTCTTTCATCAGAATCTAAACCAGCACCACCACCTATACCTGTTCCACCTACTCCACCACCAAATGGGTCTCCTGGAACTGTAGTTGTCGTTGTACTTGTATCTGTATGTCCTGGTGTATGTGCCATATTAATCCTCTAATCCAAATTTTGTTAACTCGTAATTAAATACCTTTTCAAATATTACCAAAAATTTAGGGTTTTTTCTTCCTAATTGTTGTGCTTTAGTAAATAATTGTTCTCTAATTTGTTGTGCTTGTATTGATGGATTATTCTTTATCCAGTTCATAGCATCTTCATCACTAACATATAGCTTAGCTTTCTTTACTGAATTAATAGCTAATTGTCTTTCATTTAAATATTCTGCTATGTCATCTCTATTTTCAAACTTATCAAATCTTTTATCTTGAATAGCTCTTTGTAAATAATCTATAAGTACATCATTAGGTACTCCTGTTTCATAATCTGAACCTAATACTTTATTTAACTCTGCAGAATTACCATAAGCCATTGGAAACATCTCTGCTAAATCAGCATCAATAGCAGCAAACTTTGCTTTCTTTCTTGCAGTTCTTAGTGTTGCATCATTAGTACTATTATCTATAACTCTTGACCAGTAGTCTTTAGTTGCTGATTCAATAGCTGATGCAAGAAATGTTTGTGTAGATAAATAAAACTCATCTGGTGTCTTTGGTCTAAACAAACCAAGATTACTAACATATCCTACACCACCATAATCTGTTGCTCCTTCGTCTAAACCTGGTGCAAACAATACAAGAACTGGACCATAATCTGCAGCTAGTTCTGGATTATCTAAAACAAATTCATACTCTGGTCTTGTTCTTGGTAAAATTCCACCTTCTGATACATTTTTACCTTTTATTTGTAAAGCAGTAGTAGTAAAACTTTCACCTAATGTTCTATTATCTAATCCTAATAATTTAGATATTTCTAATAAAGCGTAGAACTCTCCTTGTGGTCCTAATGACATAACATATTCATCTTTAATATCTTGATAGAAAGCATGAATAACAGATAACTCAACAAAGTTATTCCATACTAGCCCTGTACCTTCACCTTCTTTTCCATACCATTCTTGAAATGCAACTTCATTTCCTTCTATTGCATAAAGAATAGATAGTCTAGGTGTAAGTGGATTAATAAATCTATCCCATGTTTTTAATTGGTAATAGTTTGTTGCTAATGTTAATGCAACTTCTTCTAGTGCTACAACATTATCTGATAAATCTGGTCTTACTAATGCTGCTACTTGATATGCTGTATCTATAGAAGATAACCATTGGTCCTCATCCATACCAGGTATGCCAAGGTTAGTAGCTATAACATTTAACATATTTTTTCCAACAGATGGCATAACAGTTTCTGCAAGTATTCCTGGAATATCACCTATTGATTCATATTTTGCAGATGTTAATTCATATCCACCAAATATATATTTTTCTAAATTTCTTTTTGCAACTGGTTTATTTTTAACAACTAATCCTGTTGGCAAAGCTATTGCTGGTCCAACTGGTGGGAATAAACCACCACCACCTACAAGTAAAGCTCCTAATGGTATTCCTCTTTTAGCAATTACACTAGACCCTTCAACAGACATATCATCAGTAAATGCACCTCTACCTTCAGATTTAACATAATCTTCAAATGGTGTACCACCAACTGGAACAATTAAGTATTGTTGATTATCTGGAGCTGTGTAAATAAAATTGTGTTCTAAACCTTTTCTATATCCAAATCCTAATTGAGCTACTGCTTTTGGATTAGCTAATGCTAAGTTATAATATCTACCTACAACTTCACGATATGCTTCAAAGAAAGCAAAACCTATTCTATATGCTTGTGAGAAATATCCTCGTTCTGTTAAGTTATACAACAATCTAGCATGTAATTCATAAGCATACTCTACAGCTCTTTCATGCAAATCTTCCATAGACATAACTCTTGGAGTAGATGCAGATTTAATATCTGATAAATCTAACATTGATTGATAATCACCACTAAACACTCTGTCCATAATTGGATTAGTTTGTGGTTTTAATATCTGAACAACTCCAGCTTTTTTATCTACAATAGCTTTTATACCTGCTGATTCTAAAACATTATTAGCAATAACTGCAGCTTCTGAACTAGATTTAGTAATAGCTTTACCTGCTGGTAATATTTTCTTTTGACTACCAATTAATAAATCTTGCCCTGCTCTTCTTATAACATCAAATGCACCTGGAGTATTGCTGTATATTGTCTCTACTCCTGTAGAAGATACATTAGCAATTCCTTTTTGATTTCCAATAATTGCTAAATATTGTGCTTTAGCTAATGCTTCATCTTTACCTTTAACAACATTTGCTGGAACACCTTTATTTATTTTTACACTAACATCCAAATATAATTTACCATCTTCTACCCAACCACCTAATACATGGTCTTGTTTACTTAATAATGATTTATTATCTTTTATAAATTTTTCTATTATCTCTCTAGTTACTGGAGTTTTAACTATAAGTTCTTTTGTTTTATATGGAGATAAATAATATCCAGGTACTCTTGTAAATTTCTTTCTACCTAAATCTAAACTCCAACCATCAGGATGTTCTGTTATATAAGCGTAAGCTCTGTCTATTGCATCTTCTAAATCTGCTTTCTTTCTTAAAATATTTCTTGATTCTTTTTTACCTATAACTCTATTTAATGTGGATATACCAACATCACTTTCTAATTTTCCTTGTGGATTTTTTCTTAATGAAGTTGTTTTACCTTTAGACAATTTAACCTTTAATCCTGTTACATTAGGTTCTTTTCCAGTAATTCCAAGTAAATCAAACAATTCTTGTTTAGTTATTGGTTTATCAAACTTACCTCTTGTTGTAGTTAAATACTCTATAGCGTCATCTACTAATGCTTCTGCGTCTACAGACTTATCTAAATATTTTGTTAACGAAGCAACTAAAGCATCTTTATTAGGAATTGCTCCATCTATAATTGCTTCATTTTTATTAATGTAAAAGTTATATACACCTATTGCATTACCATCATCACCTAATCTATAATCAGCAACTGCAGATTGTTTTTTAAATACTTTTAATTCTGTATTGTATAAATTTAAATCAAACTCTAAGACATCATTATTTACATCTATTCTTTTTAGTGATGTAACTTGTTTTTGTCCTTCTTTAGAATAAGCAATAATAGACAATGAATCACCATTATCAAATACTTTAATTGGAACTGTTCTTTCTGTTATTGCAGTATCTGGAGCAAGATTTTTAATTGCTTCATATTCTTTTTTAACAAGGTCAAATATATCATCACTTAAACTAATTGCAGACTCTGGGTCTAATTGTTCTTTTATTATTTTATTTAAACCAGTCTTTGTTGTAAAAGGTATACCACCTTCAACATAATGTTCGTATGCTTGTTTAAACACTGGCACTCTGATTAAATCTGATTCTATTTGTGCAGTAGCAAAGAACAAAGCATCAAAAAATTTCTGATATGTCTTTCTATCATCTATAGGTTCTTTAGCTTTTGGTACTTGATTTGGTAATAATTGTCTATTTCTTTGTACTAAAGTTTTAATTTTTGCATTATATATAGCTAGTGATTCTGGTGTCATAGAATCAATACTTCTTAAATCTACTCTTCCTACTCTTCCTGTAGATAATATATCTAATAACTCTGGTACTTTACCTGTGTAGTTATTAATTGTTTGTGTGTAATGTTTTGCAAGAGCAATATAATCTTCTGGTCTATTAACTAATGGTATTGTACCTTTAGCCCAAATGTTTCTTGATTGCATCATTTTATTTGCTTGTTCTATTATTTCTCTAATAGCAGGTGTTTCTTGATATATTTTTCCAATATCTTCGTAAGATAAATTCTTTTTCATTAATGCTGCTGTAATACCTGAAAGGTCATCATCTATAAATTCAAAAAAGTATTCTTGATATGCTTCAATATATTTAGCTGACAATTCAAAATCTAGTAACCCATCTGGAGTAGGAACATTCTTTTGACCAATTTTATTTATAAGTTCATATCCTGTATCAGGTATTCTTCTTCCAAATGTAAATGTTGGAGAAGCAGATGATAGTTCTGCTAATTCAGGAAACGCATATTGTGCATTATCTTGAAATACACCTAATGTTTTTCTAACAGATACAGGTAATTTATCATTTAATCCTTTAAGTTTTCCTTCAAACACAACTGGTCTAACTTTTTTGTATGGACCAACTAAAGATGTATCAGGAGTAATACCTAATGCTTTTGCTATAGCTCCCTGTGAATCATTAAATAAATATTTAAAAAATTGTGTAGGGCTTCTAAACATAGACCTAACACCTAAAAGAGAAGCTCTAATGTTTCCTTCTAACGCCAATTTAGATGGATAAGATAATCTAAATAACAATGCTAATGGATAAAATACAGACCTAACTGCACCAAATGTACCACGCTCAATAGCAGATAAAGTTTCTTCCTGACCTTTAAACAAAACTCCTGGGTCATCTAAACCTTTAGCAATTTCTGCTATCTCTTTACCCATAGGTGTATTTTCATCCCAAAATGTTCCTGGTTTTCCTTCATCAAATGCTTTTCTAGCAGTTGCAAATACTTTTTCTATACCTTCTTGTTCAATTAATGTTTGTGCTCTTAGCCTTCTTCTTTGTGTTGTAGATTTAATTAAAGTTACAATATCTGGAACTTCTAATGTATAACCACTAAATTGATTTATTAAATCAATACTATGTCTAATAAAATCTATAGGTACTTCATTTTCAAATTGACCTGTAGCTTGTCTTTTAGTAATAATATCTATTTCGTCTAATGGATAAAATTCAGGTGTTCTGGATGGTTTAACGAAATCTGCAACTGTGTCATCATATAATCTTTTTTCGCCTTTTAGTTTTCCAAACACTTCATTTATTTCATTATCTGACAGACCAAACAAATAACGCATTTGTAATGCACCTTCTGTTCTAAGCAATCCATCATAATAAAGTTCTTGTCCTTTATTCCATAGACCATTGTCAAGTGCGTCATAAAAATCTAATAGCATCTTGTTTAAACGACTTTCTGGAACTTTTAATAAATTACCCATTCTTGCAAACATCACTACAGACTTCTGTACTTCTCTCATATCAAACTGTCCAGCATTAGCTAATCTAACATCTGTACCATTCATTAATTCTTTAATATTTTGAAATACACTATCAGTCTTTCTGCTTCCACCTCTTCTACCAAGTGCAGTAATACCATCATCTAATTGTGCTTCAGCAAATCCTCTAAGCATGTTATCTGACATAACTTTTGCTTGTATTCTAAATTGACCTGTTTTTCCTAATGATGCACCACCATAAACCATATCTGATAAATATTGTTTAGAAAACCCATCTTGAAACGCTTGTTTAACTAATAATGGGTCAGTTACATCTGATAATGTTTTAGCAAACTTATGATTAAAACCTGAATTTATTAAATCTAAAAATATTGGTTTGCCACTTTTGTTAGCTTCAACAAGTATTGTTGATAGCCCATCTAGTATTTCATCATTTTTTTTCCAAAACTCTTCTACTGTTCCACCATCATCTACAAATCTTTTCATTTCTTTTTGAGCACCAGCTAAAACTTCATCAAAGTTATTTGGTACTTTTCCACCTAAACCAACACCTTTAGATAATAAAACACCTAAATCAGTTGCATACGCAGCAACTAAGTTAATAGCACCACCCATAATTCCAGATATACCTTTATTTGGGTCAAATGATAATTCATTTAATGCTTCATCTTTTTTATCATATAACTCTTCAACTATTTTATTTTTTTGGTCTACTGTAATTTGACCATTATCAAAAGCTCTTTCTGCTTGTAGTATTTGTAAATCATAATTTTGTTGTATATCTTCATACATAATATTTTGTGGAGAATATCTACCAGGCATATTACCAGTAACTAAATAAGCAATATAATCACCAGTGTTAGTACTTAATTGTGCTCTTTCATAACTTTCTCTAAGTATTCTATTTTGTTCTAAATTTTCTGGTGGAGTTAATACACTAAGTAACGAACCAGGTTCAGAACCTTCACCTAATACTGTTTCCCATTTTTCAAACGCAATACTTATTTTTTCTAAAGGAGTTAAATCTCTTTTTTTATTTTTTTCTTGTACTCTTACCTCATCTAAATAAGCATCTTTAATATCTTCATAAGCAACTTGTATATCTGTTTTTTGCCAGTAAGCATCCCCATTTTTATCTACTACACCATTAGCAATTAACCATGATTCTGTTTTAGCTATAGCATCACTAATAGGAATTTCATCATCAAATAATCCAGCTTTATTTATTTTTACTAAACTTCCAATCGCTTTTAAATAAGCCTTAGTAGTAACACCACGCATCATCCATTCACTTTGATTATTGTTTCTTCCATTTTTTTCAAACTCTATAGCATCTTGTCTTGTTAATCCTTTTTCTGCTAAAATCTCTTCTTCATAAGGAGCAGCTATAGCACCAAGATTTGCTGTTCGTCTACCAAGTGAATCAAAAATACTATTTAAACCTAAAAACAAAGTTTGTGTAAATGCTTTTTTTCCTTCAGTTCCAAACAATTCATTTCTTGTATTGGAATATACTTCTTTGTTACTTTTAACAATTTGACTAACTTGTTTTAACCAATCAGTAACTGCATTAGGTTTTCCTTTAGTAATATTTACTTTTATTGGTTTAGTTGTTTTATATAATTCATAATATGTTTGAGGAGGTACATTTAACTCTGCTGCTGATATTACTAATTCATCTAATTCAGAAGGAGTTAAATCTTTTAATATTTTGTAGTTAGTAGCTAATGTATCAATGTCAGCACCAAGTTCAACTTTTTTAGTATCTTTTCTTTTGTTGTAAGCAATACCTTCTTCTATTGATTTGTAGAAATTCTCATTCCATTTGCTATAAATGTTCATTAGAACCTCTGAATTGTTATTGGAGCTTTTTCCTTAATTAACTCTATTAAAATCTGTGTGTCTGTATTTGGTGGTAATTGAACAATTTGTTGTGGTTGTGTATCTGCTAATCCAGATTCATTAATTCGTTCTGTAGGTTTAGCAAATATATCTTCAGGTTTATAGCTTGGCATACCACCAGTAGCAGCAACTTGTTGTTTGAATCCTGGAGGAGGTCCACCTACTGCAGATATTTGTTCTTCTTGATTTGTATAACCACGATATTCTTTTGAACCTGGAATTGGTTTTAAAACTAAATCTTGAAACGCACCATCTATTTTAGGTGTTTTTCCTTTTCTACCACCTGGCATTTTTGTCATCCTCATCTGGATTTTCCATTTCAAATCCTATATCTATACTAATCCATACTCCAGGTATTGGAGTAGGTAAAAACATATTACCTAGTGGCATATTAAATTGTGATAAAAATGTTTTATCTATGATTGGGTCATCTTCAAATTCTGGTAATTCCCAGTTTTCTTGATTAATAATATTAAAAAACTTTTCATTAATATCAGAAGGGTTCTTAGCCAAGAGGTCCTCCTATTGGTAAACCAGGACCTGCAGCTAATTGTTCTGGTGGTAATCCACCACCTAATCCAGCTAACACAGATGCTATATCTGGTTCACCTTGTGGAATTGCTGGTCCACCTAAACCAGCTAACGCTTCTTCTTCTGGACTTAATTGTGGTTCTTCTGGAGTAAAAAACTTATCTAAAATACTTGTAATGTTTTGTGGGTTTTTTCTTATCTCAATAGCTGCCATAGTTGCTTTTGGATTACCTTGTGAAGCCTGTGCCATTAATGATTCAAATAATACATTCTCTGCTCTTTCAGAGTTAACTCTATTTTGAATCTGTGATATATTATCTAAACCATCAAGATTTTCTTGTAGTGTTTGCATATCAATAACACCTTGTTGTTTTAATTGTAAACCAGTAATAATTTTTTGTGGTTCATCAAATCCTGCCATTACACCATAGACTCTTCTTGTTTTGTACATTTCTGCAATATCTATACTTGGGTCGTATGTTTCTTTAAATGCAGTACCATTTCTAAAACCAGCAATAGGTTTTCTTTTACCACTGTACATTACTTCATCCCACTCTAATCTTTTTGCATCTATTTCTTCTAATGCGTCTTTTAATATAGTTTGGTATTCTCTAACATGCAGTGATGCAGATTGTCCTAGCTCTTCAAGTCCTCTTCCAGTAACAAACGCATTTGGAGACTGTCCATCATCTGATACTGGATAAGCAGAACCTAATCGCAAGTGTCGTTCAAGTCTATCTATTTGTTGGAACAACTGATAAGGTAAATTATTAGTAGGTTTGCTAACTTGTGAACCTGGGGTCAAGTAGTTAACAGCGAATCTACCTTTTCTATATTGTCCTGATTCTATCTCACCAATGATGTTAGTTTCTGTAAACACAGCATCTTCCATAGCTATAACAGATAGAACATTGATTTTTGCCATATTAGCCATTAATCCAATTACATGATGGAACTGGCTTTGCATTTGGTCAAAACTGTAACGCTTTGCTATGACAAATCTTGGTCCTGATTTTAAAGGATTAGGTATGAAATCTAAAATAACTTTGTTCTCTGGAAGAAACACATAAGTGCCTTCTTCATCATAATATTCAGCTACAACTTTACCTGTACCATCTGCATTAGCCCATCCTTTGTCATAACTAGAAAGATAAGCCATAGTGTTATATTCACTAGATACTTCATCTAAAATTACATTTTTAAATTTAGGGTACATTTCTGCAAGTGTTACATGAGGAACTCTTTGTACAACTGCTAATTCTTTTGGTTGTTGGTCAACTCCAAAGTAACCTGGGTAACATAAGTATGGGTCTCTAATCTCTGCTACTGGATAAGGTATACCATTAGCATCTTTCTTTTCTTTTAATATCCATACAGCAAAACCATAACCTGGTAACCATCTACCAACTTGTGGTAATTGTTTATCTAACTTTTGTATTTCATCAAAAGCATGAATAATTCTTTCTAGTTTCTCTGCTCTTTTAGTTGCTCTTTCAGAATCTTTATCGTTATATATATCTACTTTTAAATCTGGAGCTCTACCTAATTTTTGTGCAAATCTTTCTAGTGCAGACATTAATAAGTTAGGGGCAGGTAATTGTCTATAATCCATATCACGCATATCTTTACCAAGTAATGCTTTGAGACCATCAGCTCCACCATTCATAATGGCTCTAATGTTTTCTTTATCTGCTGCGTAGTCTGCGTGTAAACTTCTAAGTTCGTAAACCCTGCTATATAATTGTTCTGCTGTTTTCATTATCTCCAAACATCCAAGTCTATGCCCATGCTTTTATATCCACTAAAACTAGGTTCATATTCCATACCCATTGTAGCAAGTCTTTCTTTTTGTAAACGCCTTATTGTTTTCATTGGAAACCAACTTGCCATTACTAAGTCAGACTTTTGTCCTACAGTTCTACTTTTATTTTGAGCAGAACTAAAGTACACTAACTGGCTTGTATATAAGTTTACCTTCTCTTGTGCTTCAAAGCTACGATATGGTAAATTAATTAACTTCTGTTCAAACAATGGTCGCATAGCTGTTACACCATACACAGGGTCATGTTTGTTGCCATAAGTTTGTGTACCTTCTAAAAATATACCATGTTTACCAGCAAACTCACGAATTGATTTATCTTGTCTAATTGCTTTTTGAAATCCATTTTCTTCAATAACCCAGTGAGCTAGATTATATTTCTGATACCACTTTTTAATTATTTCTAATGCTTGTGGTATACCTCCACCTAAAGCATTTTCCATATCAATCATAAATAATCTATCTGTATTTTGGTCATATCCCCATAAGAAACATGCTTGATAACCTGTTGATGCTGGGTCAAGACCTGCAATTAATCTAACATTGTTTGGAACATTACCTATGTCTCTATTCTGGTCTCTACATGCTTCTATCTCTACTCTATCAAATAAAGACATACCATCTGGCATAGCTACATTAAGATATACCATTTCATAGATTGCTCTACCACCTGTAGTTTCAGCAGCTTTTTTTCTATCCATAAGCCACTTGTAAGTTCTTTTCTTAGCCCACAACATACAATCTTTATGTGCTTCCATATCCCAGTCAGATATTGTACAAGCAGTATCATGTGCTTCTTCTACAATAGTTAACCATGATTCATTATCTAGTAAGTGAGAGTACAAATCATCATAATGTTGTCTTGAACCAATTACAACCATAGCTGTGTGTTCCTCTTTACGAGATGATAATGTTGTAGTCCACCAGTTTCTAGTGTTCTCTCTTGATGCTGGTTGCATAGTAGATGTATGGTCCTCAATGTCGTCAGCAATAATAATATCGCAGTCTCTAGAAAGAATCTTTCCTCCTCTACCTATACCCACCATGGTAGGAGATTTGATACCAGTAACAGTACGAGTACCAACAGTAAAACCATTTTGCGACCACGACTTACCTGTCCTACTGGTTGGTTTAAATTTTGGTCCTGGTCCACATATTTCTTCAATTAATAACTCGTTACTTTCTAGTTGGTCTAATACAGAACTAACTGCATTCTTTGCAATCTCTTCGTTACCACCTACCCATAGTATTCTGATATTTGGATTTGTGCATATTAACCATACACAAAAATGAATTAACAAATCAGTCTTACCATGTCGTGGTGGGGATAATATCATTTGCTGATTACCTTGGTCTATAGCTTTTAATATAGAATCAATCCATTTGTTATGAAAGTCTGGTGTTTCGTATGGTATACCCTGTTCTGTTTGAAAATATCTATCTCTAAAGTTACTAAAATCTTCTAATGATTTTTCTGCTACTTGTGGTAGTTCCCAATTTTTTCTAGCTTCTTGTTCTTCTAAATCTTCTAAGTATGCTTGATATGCCATAGAGACTGCAGCTACAGAAGTCTTTAATATTTTTGAAACATCTTTGATTGTTGAGTTACCTTTAAGTATTGCTTCGCCTAATCCTGATTCTTTTAAATCGTTATAAACAACTCCTCTACGACTTTGTACATTTTTTTTGCTAGGTATAATTAAATCATCTTCTTGTTGAACCCACTCTATACCTTTTGCTTTTGCTCTTTTCTTTTGTGTCTGAATACGATTAGCACATCTATCACTACAGTATTTCATGCGTTTGCCACTTAATACTCTTTTGCATCCTGCAGCGTAACATATTTTTCTATCTACCATATTTTTCGCAATCTTTGTTTTTGCACACTACATGCCCTTCCTCAATTTTGAGAGTTTCTTTACACATAGGACATGGAATGTAGTAAGTACTCAAAAATTATTTTTTCTTCCAACCACGCTTCATTTGATTGTAGGCTTGTTTAGAAATAGTAGATTTCTTTTTTGACCTAGAAGTTCCTGCTTTTTGCCTTCTATGTATATTGCCTACTAAACTATTTTTTCCTGAACTATGTGCCATTGTAACTCCTTACCACATTTCGCAAGACCAGTACCTAGGTGTAGTCTTGTCTTTTGCTGTATCGCATTTATGTCTATCTCTAAATGATTTTCTAGCTTCTGGATTATCTTTTCTGATTTCCATATTAGGGTCTCCAAACATAACCTTCTTAACTTTATCTCCATCCTTCACATAGACTTTAAATTTTTTACGACCATACCCAGGTTCGCCCTTACTAATCCTAGAAGGACTATCTAAATTAACTGACTTACCTTGATACTCTGCCATAGTTAAACTTTTTTTGGTTTATTCTTCATACCCTTTTTTTGAGCTTTTTTCATCCCTTTTGGGTAACCAATTCCTTTTGGCATTATTTTTGTTTCCTTCCTGCCTTACGCATAGCTATTGCCACAGCTTGTTTTTGGGAATAACCTTCTGACATAAGTTTCCTTATGTTTCTACCAATTGTCTTGTCTGACTTTCCTGTATATAAAGGCATAACAATATCTTAGCATAGGTGTGTAAAAAAAAATTTTTTTTATCTACAATCTGCACATAGTCCTTCAATAAGTTCATCTTCCCAAAAAGGATTCCAACAGTTATCGCAGTCTTGTACATGTATTGCCATAAGAGTATCTTAACAGTTACACCCTCACTTGCGTGAGGGTTTCACTGAACAAACAATAAGGAGGTTTCCTTATAAGTTACGAATGTAACTTAATTATTATATCACATTTAAATTATATGCAAGTAAAAACTAAGGGGTTGCATGAAAGGCGTAGGCGAAAGGAGGAAACTCCTACTATACGCAACCCCTTAAATAAATACTACCACTAAATTTTATGTTATGATATACTTTAAGAGAACAAGCAAGAGGTTCTTCCTGCTTTAAGAAAAGGACCTCTGACAATAACAAACTTCATGTAAGTGGATTAGCAGGACCATGGTAACTAGCGTTATAGGCTATTATTCCACATATTTAAATGCTACTAAATTTTAGTCATTCTGGTTTTGGGAGGGAGTGGCACAGGGTTAGCTGTGCTTTCTTTATCTAGTTTCTTTACAACACCTTATCTAGTAATACTACATATAGTATATTCTGGTACACCACAATATATAGTACCACTACATCTTGTACCAGTTAACAGCATATATTTAGAGGGTACATCAATATGAATGTAGGGTGTCACCTTAAACCCCCCCAACACAAGAACACCTGTACACACTGTACCTACTGTCTAATTGTTTAAACAAATACATCAACAACAACAAATAATATACCCACTCTGACTAAGTGTCTATAAGGTATGTACTGGAATTAAAAAGAAACTAAGAGGTATAAGGTAGTTAGTTAATCTCAAAAAAAAATAAAAAGAAATACTTCACTTATAATATATAATCTGTATACTGGTGGTAACAAACAAAGGAGAAATATAAATGAAATATTTATTAGAATATCAAACAAAAAATGGGTGGACCAAAACCTATTACAAAACTTCTGAAGAAGTTGCAAAGTCTATAAATAATAAAAAATCCAAAGGAGAAAAATTTGAAAATTATAGATTATGGGAATTAAAACAAAAGGGAGAAATATAAATGAAGATATTCAACGCTAGGACTGGAGTAACACACTTCTTAGATGAATCAGTTGAGCTAGATTGGTTTAGCCAAGATTTGTTTTGTGGTTCTAAAAATGTCAAAGGACTGGTATCAAATAAGTCAGCTGACTCAATAGGTGTGGATTGTATGAAGTGCATGACAAAGGCAGGTTATACAATTAAGGAAACTACTACAGGAGTAGAGTCTAGTCCTGGACTAATAGGATTCAGAACTACTATTTACAAAGTAGTGAAGAAGTTTGATAGACTTGAACCAGGCAGGAAACTAATTACATATTTACCAGGGGATACAATCACTGGTAAAACATACGATAGAGCTAGAGCGTAAGGAGATAAATAAAATGAAAATAAATCTAGTATTGGAAATCAATAAAGAATTATCTATATACAAGGATAAAGATAAAAGATTCTTTGAGGAATTATATAAGAATTTTTTAGAGCAAGATAATGCAATTATATCTGTGGAGGTTAACTAAAATGAATTGTATACAATGCAAAAAGGAAATGGATTCTTTAGGATATTTTCAAGGATTTGAAACATGCTTAAAATGTACTAAAAAGAATCTTAGAGAATTTACGAAAAGAGGATATTAATGATAGAAATTAAATTAGGTAAAGATAGAACTATTACTCATAAAGTTACTCCAGTAACTAGAGAGAATGTTAAGCAATTAGTAAAAGAATATAATTATAAAACTCAATAAATAAAAAATAACCTAAGAGAACTCCTGGACTAACCTCTAGGAGTTTTTTTATATAGTCCTATTAGAGCGATAGAGCCATTCTAAGAGTATCTATTTAATTATGGATATGACTACCACAGTTGACATATTAGAGCGATACAGAGCAAATAAGAGCATACTATATATAGTGGTATGTGTGCCTAAGATGAGCCTAAGACTGTATACTACATCTGTAATTTAATGTTGTCATTTTTAAAAAAAGTTTTTAAATAAATTTTGTTTTAGATTCTAAGTAGTGTAATGTGGTGTTAACAAATAAAAAGGAGAAAAATGAAAACTATATATAAAGAGCCAAAGACTACTAAGCCACAAGCTAATGAAGTCCAGGCAATTCGTAACCTAAACAGTACAGGTAATCTTAGGAGAGTGGAGGGAACTAGATACGATTTAATTGTTTCTTATAATACTCCAATCGCTTATGTGGTAGATGTAGAAAATGGTCATTTTATAAATGAAACTAAAGTAATTCTATGTAATGAATTTTATTCTCAAACTACCAGGAAACACCAGGCAATAGTTAGAGAATTATATAAAGGTATTAGAGATTCTGTAGGATTATTTGACTTAGGTGGATTCTATAAAAGAGCAAAGCTAGACAATGTAGATGTTAGAGGTGGAGCAAATGGAGGATATAACTCAAACAATTTACACCATGCCTAACACTCTAGGAGGACTTTATAACTGGAGTCCTCTAGGAGTCTTAGACTCACACAAACAAAGGAGAAATATAATGGAAGAAGAAATTAAGGAAATTAAGGAAGCGTTTAAGGTCATAGGTAAATGGCTAGAAAACTCAGAATATATTGAACTAGAGGAAAAGGTTTGGACCAATTTTGAGGATATGAAACTATTCTCATATAAGAAAACAGTTCAAGCGTTTATAAAAGAATATAAATAATAAGGAGGAATAATGGCTAACGAAGTAAAAAACGATATAGATTCTTCTAAGAATCAAAGAACAACAAACTTATTGACTGCACTTGATAAGGCTTTTGATGAGTTAAATATATCAACTGTTTGGACTGCACTAAGTCCAAAGGAAGTACAATTTAACTGTTGTAGTAGTTGTATATTTGGTAGTTCTGAATTTGAAAACAAAGGATATAAGGTAACTTATAATATCCAAGACTTAGATAACTTTAGAGAATCATATAGAGAAAACAGAAAAAAATATAAATGGAGTGGAGAAGATACACACAAAGGAGAGTTTGTTTATCTTCAACATACTGGAACATCTAGTTACAACTATGAGAAACTAATTGAGATTCTGAATAAGCATGGTGTTTATGTTTATTGGAATTGGAGTAATGACTATAAGCTAAGAGTTTGTTTAGACAAATTCGTAGCAGAAAATAACTGGGAGGAATAATGGCTAAATTAATTATACATGCGTACACACAAGATAAAAATAACCCTACTTTAAAAACTGCACAAGAATTACTTACAACTGTAAGCAATTCTTTAGGTGGTTTTATAGCTTGGATAGATTTAGTTGATGAAACTAACAATACTTCATTTGAATATGAAGCACTATTAGAGGAGGAATAATGGCTAGATGTAAAACATGTAAAGAAGTCCTGGACCAAGAGTTAGGTTGTGTAAATTGTTTTTGTATCCAGTATTGGAACTTAAACGATAGCAGTATTCCAAGTGATATAAAACATTTGAGAGAGGTAGAATAATGGCTAGATATAGAATTACTTTTCAAGTTGAAAGAGTTGGATTTGGTAATACTTTAGAACAAGCTATCAAAGATAGTAAATGTTATGAGGAAAACCCATACTCTAATCCTTTAGATAGTGCAGAAGTAATTGCAATAGAGGAGGAAGAATAATGGATATATTAGGTGTAATGACTATTAGTGCTAAATGGTTTACATTAGGTTTAATGTTTACTGCTATCGCCATACTCGTATGGCTATTTACAGGAGAGGAGATATAAGTTTATTGTTAGGTAGAATAGAATCGTAAGAGAACTACGAGCAAGGTTTACCCTTAGACCTAGTTGAACACTACCTAACACCTCATTAAAATTATTCAACAAAGATTTACATAAGCGAATTAGAGGACTAAAATTAAATAGGAGATGACATAGGAGAACTATGATGTATCAAGTACAAAGTGTCAGCGTCTATGGTGGAAGTATGACATGGGAGTTTGATAACAAGCATGAAGCATTATGCAAAGTTAGAGAACTAAAAGACTTGGGTGGTATGTTTATAGTCAAGTTAATTGAACTAGAAACTACGACTTAGTTTAAACAAGTAGGCAAACAAAGGAGGAGATTATGCCTAATATATTTAGTACGCCACAAGAACTAAAGCAGTGGGCTATAGAGTTAGCTAACGCATGTGGAGGAGCTAAGGTGTACAAAAGCAAGATACTTGCTAAAGCAAATCCAGAACAAGCAAACAAACTATTGGAGCGATTCGCAGTAGATTACAACGACCAAGTTGTACAAGCTAGTAAGGAAACTGATAGCACTGTAGTGTTTCAAGGTAAAGAAGTAGAACTAGAGGAGGAGTAATGGAATTATTTGATGAGTGGTTAAGTGCTTGTCCTGTTCCTTATCATTTAGAGAAAGATAATGGCGATACTTTAAAATATAATTTTGAAGTATGGAAATTAGAGGAGGAGTAATGGAATTATATTTAGTGTTACCATTTTTTCTTTTAGTTGTTATGGCTATATTAACTGGAGCAATCCTATTGATATATCAATTACTATACAGAAATAATATTATGGTTGTTCGTTTAAACAAGGACGCAGTAGCATTCATAAACGAATTACAGAGAGACATTTATGAAGGAGGTGAAGATGTCTTTACAAATAATTAATGATGATGAGACAACTGTTTATTCCAATGGAGTTGAGTTGTTGTTTAAACAGATACCAGATGGTAAGCATGGTGATAGGTTATTTTCATTAACAGAACAGATTAATAGTATAAGAAAGCAGGAGCAAAAATTGTCAGAGCAAAGAGCTAGACTATTGAAGTACACTGTTGAGAATAAGAAGTTATCAGTTATTAAATGTTCAAAGATACTACAAGTAAGTAGACAAAGAGTATATAAAATAATTGATTCATTAAATAATAAATTGGAGGAAGAATAATATGGCTAAGTTTAACTTAGAGAACTACGAAACAGTAGAAGATAGATTAAAAGTATTCTGGAATGAAAATCCAGAGGGAAGAATTGAAACAGATATAATCCATATCACGCAAGATGGAAGTTGTGTAACAATTCAAGCACAAATCTATAAAGTAGAAACAGACGCAAGACCAGTATCAACTGGTATAGCACAAGAAACTAAAGGACAAGGTGGGTTTGCTAACGCTGACGCATGGATGGAGAACTGCGAAACATCTGCTATAGGTAGAGCATTAGCTAACTGGAAGTATCAAGGTAGCAATAAACCTAGACCTAGCAAAGAAGAGATGTCTAAGGTAGGTAACCAAGAAGATAAAGTAGAAGTTACCAAAGTAGACATGCGTAAGAAAGAGAACAAAGCTGATGAAGAATTGTTAGCAGAATCTATGGCTAAGTTTGAAGAGTCTATTGGATATAACGAAGATAGTAGTTTAAACAAAGCCAAGCAGATAGCAAATATCATTAATGGTTTTGGTCTTAATGCTGAAGTAGAGAAGAAAGTAAAAGCAAAATCTTTCAAGCAGTTTACTGAAGCTGGAAATAGTAAAGATGTAGAAGAGTGGGATAACGATACCATTGGACAATACATTGATTTGTTTGAACAGTTAATACCAGAGGAAGAATCAGAGCCAAGTATAGAAGATGTAGTTGGTCAAGTCTTTGATACTACCCCAGTTAAGTTATGCCCAAACTGTAACAAGAGTGATTATATTGAGGACAACAGGGAGAAGAAAGCTAGTGATGAGAAGTTTAAAAACATACCAGACTTCACATGCAGTAGCTACAATTCTGATGGTTGTGGATGGGGTGGCTACATTGGTAGCAGTAATACAGAAAGAGCTGTTCCAGATTCATGGCTTTAGAATCACCTAGCTTTAGGGGTATTGATAAATTAAAACAGCGACTCAAAGAACGCTACCCAAATCATAATTTTGATATACCCCAAGAGCCAGATACAAAGCACAAAGCACCAAGTATTTGTTTAAACAACGACATATTTTATACAGATGTTGATGGTAACAAATACTGTGGAGCAAGATACAAACAAGTTGATGAGAATAATCCTTATCAATGGACATTTAGAGAGTGTCATGCACTTGTAAAGAGAGCAGACCAAGGAGGTAAACAAAATGAAATCCCATTCTGATAATAAGATAACAGTAGAGAGTGTTGAAAATACTTATGGATATACAGGACTGATAAGTATATTTAATGAATTAGACATTGATATTACAAACTGGGTATCACAACAAACAACAAAAGAACGAGGAGGAATAGAGTTTACTCTTCCTAATTCCCAAGGTGAAATCTATTTGAACTGGGGAGATTTGTATGTAATAGATGTGAAGTTTATACACAGCAAAAAAAGATACACTGAAACTTTAAATCTATATGAGACTAAAGAGATTATTAAATCACTAGAACAGCAAAGACAAAGACATATTGATGACATAAAAGATATGTTAAAAGATATGTTTAGTGGTAAAGACAATAAGTAATTTAAACAACAAGGTTGAAACGCAAGGCAGGAATGTAGCCCTTTCATTACAACAACTCATGTCTATTGTTGAATACGAATACAATAGACATGAGCCCTGCCTAGTATGTGGCTACCAGTTTAAACAGCACGAAGATGGATTGCCTTGTGTCAGTGATAAAGAAACCAAAGACATTATTACCAAGGACAAGTGGGGAAACATTAAGGTTAAGAAACATGGAACAGCACGAAAGAGATTACCAAGATAGGATTAAAGATAAAGTAGGTAAACAAGCAGAAGATATGTTTGAACTTTATCTTACACAATTAGGATTAGTTAAACAAAAGGACTGGTTAAAGACTGCTACTAGCCCATGGGAGCATAGCATACCTTTATTCTGGATATACACATACATAATACTGATACCAGATTACCTAGTATATATCAATGGTGAGCTGAGATTGTGCGAAGTTAAAGGAACTAAGAAGATTAAGTTAGATGATTATCAAAAGCTGTATCAAATGCACCAGAAAGCCAAGCAGTTTAAACAAGTATCAGTAGGGATTTATTATTACAATAGTTTTTATAAAGCATTTAAATGGATTCCATTTGAAGTAGTACAAAAGATGTGGAGAGAAATGAAGCACTGGGGTACTTACCACGAGTTAGACTTCCAAGGAAATCCCAAATTGTTTAAACAACTACCCTTTTAATTTTTATAAAGGGTAATAGTTATCCCAACCTTTATTACTAATGGTGAAAGTAAGGACGCCAGGATGAGACCATAGTCCAGTTCTTTCAGTAAAGTCTATACTCTTGTCTATAGATGGTGCTTGAAACCAAGTTCTATCTCCTTGTTGTTTCATACGAAGATGATGATAGTGTCCAGTAACTAATATCTCTGAATCTCCAGGAGGTAACCACCCATACATTTGACCTTTCCACCAGTTCTCTATCTTAGATTCTGGATTACCACCAGAGCCACCTGTCATGTGACCATGGGAAAAGCTAATCTTCTTACCTTTGACTATTAAAGTTTGATGGAAGCCATCAGGAATATTAACTTCTACTTTTCCATATCGTTCTGGATTAGCAGACATAATCTCTCTACATATTTGCAAGTGCATAGTATCAGAGTTATCTAATCTATTAGTAGCTACTTGTCCTTTACTGGTCCTAGACATCTCACCATGATTACCAGGTACTCCTGCTAATACCAGCTTGTTAGCATGTGGTAAGAATGTATCTATAGTTTTCATAATTAAAGCTCTAGCTAATGCGTATTGCTCAATCAATGACAACGAAACATTGTGTGGTTGGCTCTCATAAAAATGTGGTGTACAGTTTTCTGTGAGGTCGCCAAGTCCTACCATATATATCTCGTCTATATCTACACCTAGTCTACGCAAGTCTTTTATTCTATTAACAGAATCTTGTAGTGCTCTTTCGTATCTATTGATAGTATTCTCTACACCAAAATCTTTTTTGCCTAACTGCCAGTCAGACATAAAGAACATAAACGCAGTATCACCTTGTTTAAACTTAGATACAACTGGTGCTTTTTTACTAGCTTGTTTAAACAACTGCTGAAAATATTTGTCGTGTCCTTTTCTTTTCTTCTTTACTATTCCTTTAAACGCATAAAAAGTTTCTGTTCTACCACCTTTAAGTTGTACATTCCAACTGGAAGCACGAACTGAACCTTCTATTTCATAATGTTCAGGGTCAAATCCCCACTCTTTAAGAATAGAATCAAACTTATTTCTATAGTCTGGGTCTGTTCCAACATGTGTGATTTCTCCAAATCCAGTCTGTTCGTTAACTTCAAGTCCTGGTTGCCACCCTGACTTAAAGAAATTGTTACCCCATTCTTCAGGTATATTAGGCATTGTTCCTCCTTAGCTCTGTTACTAATAGTATACAGTGCTAGTGAGATAGTTTTTATTTAGATAATTTTTTCTTAGCAAATTCCTTGACAACTACTAAAGCAGCAGATGCACCTGATAGTGCAGCAAGTTGAATAGCATTGACATCAAGTCCAACTAATGGTGCAACAGTTAAAGCACCAAGAAATGCTTGAACAAATGTCCAAAGAGTTTTCTCTAAAACAATTTTATATTCTTCGCTCATTGTATTATTCTTCCTAACTTTAATTTATTTTCTATATTCTCTAGTTTAGCAATAATTGTATCTAATTTTCTTTGAATAAATTGTGGATGTATCATCTCTGGACCTGTTGCATTAGATAAATCTTCAGCAGTTATGTTAGTAGTACTCTTTAATAATGAAGTATCTACTTTATCCCATTCAATAATCCATTGTCGCCAAGCATCTCCAGGACAAGCAGTTTGTTTAAACGAGGAGTGTGGTCTTAACTCTCCTTTGACTTGTGAGTAGAGCCACTTAACAGATTCAATAGCTTTATCTGATGGCTTGTCTGTAGGATTGACACCACCCAACCAACACACAGCAACATAATGCTTGTTATTAAAGTTAATTTCTTCCCTACTATTGCCACCTTGTGCAGCACTTCTGTTACCCCAACCTCTGCCTTCATAAATCTGACCTGTATCTCCTACTAAAAAATTATATGCTATGTCGTTCCAACCTCTATCGTTCTGATGTAGAGCTTGTATCTTCTTAACTTGGTCCATCTCTGCTTGATTACCTACAGCTATAGGATAAGCAGACCAATGTACCACTAAACCTTTGACTTCTCCTAGCTTACTAAACTTTGTCTTATTAGGTTTAGCACCCCACATATCTCTAGTTATCACATTCACAGTTTACATCTCCATTCTTACAGTTGCAGGTTCTTACAAATGAACCATCATCAGCTATACATATCTTACACATTTATCCACCTAACTTAAATAATAATTCACTAAACAAACTTTCTTGCATATCTAAATCTTTTTCTAATATGCGTAGTTGTTCCATCATAGCTGAATGTGATGTCTGTAATTCTTCTATGGTATTGAATAACCAACCTATAACACCAAGTAATATTGTTACTAGGATTGGTATTAAAGTCTTGGTATCTATCTTTAATGTTGCCATTAGATACCTAAAGCGAAAGCACCTACTAAGGATATAACTGTAGCAATTAGTAAAAGTGTTTTATAAAATTCTGATTTGTCTATTTTTGCATTGACCTTTTCGTGTAGTACATCAATGCGTTGATTAATTTGTTTGAGTTCTGATTTCAATTCTGCCTGTCCTTCTTTGATGAGTTCTAAATATTGTTTAGTGGTAAACCCATTACCATTTTGGTCAGACATTATG
>Ga0208785_1000188_pt1 | contig 27234 bp, 25 predicted proteins | sample DEB08_DNA_2_FD_185499 | JGI IMG/M metagenome (GOLD analysis project Ga0208785, IMG submission 185499) | Aqueous microbial communities from the Delaware River and Bay under freshwater to marine salinity gradient to study organic matter... | ecosystem: Environmental > Aquatic > Marine > Coastal ...
CTTTTATATCTAACAATTATGAAACCAGGAAATAAAAATTCTTATAATTCACTTAAATCAATCAATATTGATAACAAAGATTATCAATATTATTCACTAAGTGAAGCTGAAAAAAATGGTTTAACAGGAATTGCTAAATTACCAAAATCATTGAAAGTGCTGCTAGAAAATCTTTTAAGATATGAAGATGATTTATCAGTTACTAAAAATCAAATTGATGCAATCAAAGACTGGTTAAAAACAAAAAAATCTAATACTGAAATTGCTTATCGTCCAGCACGAGTTTTACTTCAAGATTATACCGGGATACCTGCGGTAGCTGATCTTGCCGCAATGAGAGAAGCGGTTAAGGAAAAAAACAAAGATCCCAATACAATTAATCCTCTTTCAGCTGTGGATTTAGTGATTGATCACTCTGTTCAAGTAGACCAGTCAGCAAAAGCAGACTCTTTTGAAAAAAATGTTGATATTGAATTTCAAAGAAATGGTGAACGTTACTCGTTCTTAAAATGGGGACAAAATGCTTTTAATAATTTTAGAATAGTTCCTCCAGGGACAGGCATTTGCCATCAAGTAAATTTAGAATATTTGTCAAAAGTGGTTTGGTCAGAGAAATATCAAGGTAAAGACTATCTTTTTCCAGATACCTTAGTTGGCACAGATAGCCATACAACAATGGTTAATGGATTATCCGTTCTTGGTTGGGGAGTTGGTGGAATAGAGGCTGAAGCAGGTATGTTAGGTCAGCCAATTTCAATGTTGATACCTGAAGTAATTGGATTTGAAATGAAAAGTAAAATGCCCGAAGGAACAACCGCAACAGATTTAGTTTTAACAGTGGTTAAGATGTTAAGAGACAAAGGGGTTGTAGGTAAATTTGTTGAATTTTATGGAGAAGGATTAAAAAATTTAACACTTGCAGACAGAGCTACCATTGCCAATATGGCTCCAGAGTATGGTGCGACTTGTGGTTTTTTTCCGGTCGATGACGAAACATTAAAATATTTAAAATTTTCTGGAAGAGACCAGCAAACAGTAAATATTGTAGAGCAATATGCTAAAGACCAAGGTTTATGGGCAAGTAATGAAATTGAATTTACTGATAAACTCACTTTAGATATGTCAACAGTTGTACCAACAATATCTGGACCTAAGCGCCCTCAAGATAAAGTTTTACTCACTGATGCTTCTGCAAATTTTAAAAAAGTATTTGAGCAAGCAACTAATAAAAAAGAACAAACATTATCAAAAGTAAATGGTACAGATTTTGAAATAAAAGATGGTTCAATATTAATTGCTGCAATTACATCATGTACCAATACATCTAATCCAAATGTTTTAATTGGAGCTGGATTATTGGCAAAAAAAGCAGTTGAGTTAGGACTTGAAGTTAAACCTTGGGTTAAAACCTCTCTAGCTCCAGGTTCACAAGTAGTAACTGATTATTTAGAAAAAGCTGGGTTAAACATTTATTTAGATAAGTTAGGTTTTAATTTAGTGGGTTATGGATGCACAACTTGTATTGGTAACTCAGGTCCATTAGCTGAAAATATTGTTGATGCTATCCAAAAAGAAAACCTTTATGCAGTATCAGTTTTATCTGGTAATCGAAACTTTGAAGGTAGAATTTCACCACATATCAAAGCTAATTATTTAGCATCACCTCCATTAGTTGTTGCATATGCATTAGCCGGACATATGGAGTTTGATATGTACAATGATGCTTTTGGTAAAGATAAAGATGGTAAAGATATTTATTTAAAAGATATTTGGCCATCTAACAAAGAAATTGAAGATACATTAAAAGTATCTTTGAATGCTGAAATGTTTGTTAAGAGATATTCCAATGTATCTGAAGGCCCAAAACAATGGCAACAAATTAAAACTGAAAAGAGTAGCATTTATAATTGGGATGAAAACTCAACTTATGTAAAGAAGCCACCATTTTTTGACTCATTATCAGAAGAGCCAGAGGGTTTTAAACCTATAAAAGACGCAAGACCATTATTAATTTTAGGAGATATGGTAACTACTGATCATATTTCACCTGCTGGCAACATTCAAAAAGAAAGTCCTACGGGTGAATACTTTATGAAACATCAAATTTTACCAAAAGATTATAATTCTTATGGTTCTAGAAGAGGCAATCATGAGGTTATGATGCGAGGAACATTTGCAAATATTAGAATAAGAAATGAAATGGCCCCAGGAACAGAGGGTGGGTTTACAAAATTATATCCTGAAGAAAAAGTAATGCCAGTTTATGATGCTGTTGTTGAATATAAAAAAAGAGGAACAGACCTTGTGGTTATTGGTGGTAAAGAATACGGAACTGGATCTTCTAGAGATTGGGCAGCAAAAGGAACTAAATTATTAGGTGTAAAAGCAGTAATAGCAGAGAGCTTTGAAAGAATTCATCGTTCAAATCTAATCGGCATGGGTATTCTTCCATTACAATTTGTTGAAGGAATGAATAGAACAAACCTACAATTACTAGGCTCTGAACTGATAAGTGTTTTAAATCTAGAAGCAGGCATAAATCCATCAGATAAAGTTACTTTAGAGATTAAATATAGTTCTGGAGATATAAAAAAAGTACAAACTCTTTGTCGTATCGATACTAAAAATGAATTAGAGTACTATAAAAATGGTGGAATATTACAATACGTATTAAGGAATATGATTTAATTATGGATGAAGATATCTCAATAATAAATTCTAATACAAGAAATGAAAAAATTAAAAATTTTTTTATTCAAAATAAAAAAAATTTAATCTCAGCTGTTGTCATAATTGTATTAATGTTAATAGGCTATTTTGGATATGATGAATACAAAAGCAGTAAAAAAATTAAAGTTTCAGAGAGTTATAATGCAACCATAATCGATTTTGATGAAAACAATAAATCTCAAACAACTGACAAGTTAATTGAAATTATTAACCAAGAAGATGCAACGTATTCACCATTAGCTTTATATTTTATCATTGATAATAATTTATTAAGCGATGCCAATATAATTAATAGTTTATTTGATATTTTAATTAATAAAACTCCCGTAGAAAAAGAAATTAAAAATCTAATTATTTACAAAAAAGCATTATTTAATGCTGATGAAAGTGATGAGAATAATTTACTTAATATATTAAATCCCATCATTAATTCAGACAGTGTTTGGAAGTCCCATGCGTTATATTTAATGGCAGAATTTTTTTATGATAAGAATGAAAAGCAAAAATCAAAAGAATTTTTCAATCAAATTTTAACTTTAGAAAATGCCAATGTTGATTTGCGACAAGAGGCTCAAAAAAGATTAAATAGAGATTTGAGTGAATAGATTATTATTAATATTTATAGCTATTTTTCTACTTAATAACTGCTCTTTTAATGAAAATTCAAGATTATGGAAAGATAAAGAACAACCACTCGAAAACCAAGAAAATGTTACCCAAATATTTGCTGAGGAACAGAGTGTTTCATTAGAATTAAATCCAGATATTAGTTTAGATTTATCCAATATTAAATCATCTAACAAAATAGTTGATAATCAGAATAATTTTGGACCCTTAAGTTATAATGGTACTTTACAAAAAAATGGTAATTTTAAGTTTTCAAAATTAGAGAATTTAGATCAGTTCAATTTAAAACCTGCTTTTTTAAATGAGGGTATTATTTTTTTTGACAACAAAGGTTCGGTTCTAAGATTTAATGACGAACAAAAAATTATTTGGAAAAACAATTTTTATTCAAAATCAGAAAAAAAACTTAAACCAAAATTAAATTTTGCTATAAATAATGAAGACTTAATTGTAGTTGACAATATCGCAAAATATTTTTCAATTAATTTAAATTCCGGGGAACTTAATTGGATTAAAAATAATAGTTATCCATTTAACTCAGATATAAAAATATTTGAAGATAAATTTTTTGCTATTGATTATAAAAATACTTTAAGGTGCTTTAAAATAATGGATGGCTCTGAATGCTGGAATCTACAGACTGAAGACTCTTTTACAATTTCTAATTCAAAATTTTCATTAATTATTTTAGATGGTAAAGTAATATTTAATAATTCAATTGGTGATATTACTGCTGTTGATATTGAAACAGGCTTGATTGCATGGCAACTACCAACACAAAGCAGCTCTATAATTAATGAAACATATAATTTTAAGATATCTAAATTAGTTTCTGATGGAGATGCTATATTTTTTTCAAATAACAAAAATGAATTTTATTCAATTGATGTAAAGACGGGTACTACAAATTGGATAAATAAAATTAATTCAAACTTAACACCAATTTTAACAAAAGATTTGATATTCACAGTTTCTAATGAAGGTTTTTTATTTACTATCCAAAAAAGTACTGGGAATATAATAAGAATTAATTATTTATATAAAGACTATAAAGAAAAAAAAAGAAAAGAACTTAAACCTATAGGTTTTGTTATCGGTAATACAAATATCTATATTTCAAATAATGATGGAAAATTAATAGTTGCAGATTTAAGTAACGGCAAAGTTAATTTTATTGAAAAAATTGGCGGAGATACAATATCTGAACCATTTATAGTTAATCAAAATCTTTATGTAATTAAAAGTGGGTCTATTGTACGATATAACTAATTATGATCTTAAAATTATTAGATAAGATCGGAAGAAAGAAAGTTGTATTAGACCGAGGTCCATCACATCCACAATATGATTTAGCAAAACCTTGGATGAATAGATATTACGTTTTGTTTAGACATCGTCCTAAATGGTTTCCATTTAATATATTAATTCATGAAATGCTTGCCGATGATCATGGAGAAGGTGTTCATAACCATATGTGCCCTTATATAACTATCATATTAAGAGGTGGGTACTGGGAAACTACGAAAAATGGTAAGTTTTGGAGACCTCCAGGCTATATTGGATTTAGATCTGCAAATGCATATCACAGAGTAGATCTAAAAGAAGGTACAAAACCAATGACTATTTTTATACCTGGTCCCTTTGGCTTTAGAAAAGGTCCAAGATCTGAGTATGGAATTAAATTTAAAGATCAATGAAATTAAATAAGCTTTTTTTAGAACACTGCAAAACAAATAAATTTGAAATTAATAAAAATCAATTAGAAATTATTGATAATTTAGAAAAATTTTATAATGAAAATTATTCTTCTAAATTTTTCAGCAAATTATTCAACAATAAAAAAAAAATTGGTTTTTATCTAGTTGGGGATGTGGGTGTAGGTAAAACAATGTTACTAAACTTTTTTTTTAATCAAATTGAAGAAAAAAAATTAAGACTACATTTCAATGAATTTATGATTGGTTTTCACGATTTTATTTTTCAAATAAAAGATAAAGAAAATGGCATTGAAAAATTTGTTAAAGATTTAACTAAAAAAACTAAAATTTTATATTTTGATGAATTTCAGGTTACCAACATAGTAGATGCGATGATTCTTGGAAAATTATTTAAAAAAATATTCGAAGAAAAGATTTTAGTTTTATTTTCATCAAATATAAGAATAAAAGATCTTTACAAAGACGGGCTGCAAAGAGAACAATTTTTACCCTTTATAAAAATTTTACAAGACTACTGTTATGAAAAAGAATTGCTAATAGATGAAGATTATCGAACAAATGCAAATAATGGTTTGGAAAGATTTCTAGCTCCAATAAATGAAAAAACTAATTTTATATTTAATAAATTTTTTAGAACCCTTACAAAAAATATAAATAAAGAAAATAAGATATTAGAGATTAAAGGTCGAAATTTAGTCATTGATAATTTTTTTAATGGCATAGCGAAATTTAATTTTGATGAACTTTGCAATCGCAATATAGGCTCCGAAGATTATATAAAGATTGCAAATAATTGTTCTTTTATATTCTTAGAAAATTTACCTAATTTTAATTATACAAATTCAAATCAACAACAAAGATTTATTACTTTAATTGATATTTTGTATGAAAAAAAAATTCCACTTATGATTACTTCAGAAAAATCTTTAGATAAACTTGGTTCTTCACTGGATATTTCCAATACATTCAAAAGAACAATTAGTCGATTACATGAACTAACATCTTTAAGCTTTCAATCAAAATGAAACAAGAATTTTTTAATTTAATTATTAATACTAATGGACAGCAATTATATGAATTTACTGATCAAACCATAGAGTGGATTAATAAGAATCAATTTAATAATGGAATTCTAAATTTAAGTATCCAGCACACTAGTGCATCATTAATCATTCAAGAAAATGCTGATCCAGATGTAAAAACTGATCTAATAAATTATTTTGATAAGCTGGTTCCAATGGATAATAATTTGTACATTCATACTACTGAAGGTAAAGATGATATGCCTGCTCATATCAAGTCAGCTCTTACAAATAATCAAATAACATTAAGTGTTAAAAATAGTGAGCTTTTATTGGGTACTTGGCAGGGTATTTATTTATTTGAGCACAGATTAGAAAATCAAAACAGAAAAATTATTCATCACTTTATAGGAGAATAATTTATTTTTTTTTGAGAGTTTTAAAAGCCTCAAGAGCAGCAACTCTAGCTTGTTCGTGAACAACGATTGGGGCTGGATAGTCTTTTCCAATTATGGTTTTTATTGCTTGCTGGTATTTTAATTCCATTTCCCATGGTTTATGAATAAATTTATTTGGCACTTTATTTAATTCAGGAACCCATTTTTTTACATATAAACCTTCTTTATCAAATTTTTCTCCCTGAAGAATAGGATTAAATATTCTAAAATAGGGTGCCGCATCTGCTCCACATCCTGCTACCCATTGCCATTGCGCAACATTATTTGCTTCATTAAAATCAAGCAGACAATTTCTAAAATATTTTTCTCCTTCTTGCCAATTTATTCGTAAATGTTTAACTAAAAAAGATCCAACGACCATTCGAACTCTATTATGCATCCAGCCAGTTTCAAAAAGCTCTCTCATTCCAGCATCGACAATAGGATATCCAGTCATTCCTGTTTTCCAGGCTTTTAAAAATTTATCATTTTTAACCCAAGGAAATCGATCAAACTCTTTTCTTAGATTTCCTTTTAAGATTTCAGGAAAATAATTTATTAAACTATGTGAAAATTCTCGCCATCCCAGTTCATTAATATATTTTCTTGTTCCAATATTGATAGGTTTTATCTCTCGACATTTGTTCCATATAGTTTCGACATGAATTTGACCATGTTTGATATAGGGTGAAAGTTTTGAAGTTCCTTCTACCGAAGGAATATCTCGATTTGTTCCATAATCTTTGATTTTTTCATTAATTAAATTTTTTAAATATTTATGAGAAATAGATTCAGATACTTCCCAATATTTTTCAAATTTTTTATACCATTTTTTTTTAGGCAATATGTCTGTTGGACTTATATTCTTTTTAAAGTATGTAAATTTTTTATCTTTTTTTTGAATTTTAGAAATTTTGGTTGGCACTGAGTTTAAATAGATTTGTTCTGCCGTTCTCCAGAAAGGTGTAAATACTTTAAAAGGAGTTCCATCATTTTTTTTAACATCCTGAAATTCATTTAAAGTATTACCTTTAAAATATTTGAAATTTATTTCGTTTTTGATGAAATTATCCCTAATTTTTTTGCCCATGGCGATAACATCAGGCTCATAAACCTTATTCCAATAAATGGTAAGATCATCTGATTTCTTAATATTTGACAAAACATCAATTTCATTACCACTTTGAATTTCCAAATTAATATTAAGTTTAGATAGATCATCATCAAAACTCTGAAGTGATTTTGATAGCCACCATTGTTGAGCTTCTCTTTTACCTATAAAGTTTTTTGGGTTATATATATAAAGTGCAGTAACTTGATCATGATTTCGAGCAGCATAAGACAGTGCTTGATTGTGATGAATTCTAAAATCTTCTCTGATCCAGACTATGGCTTTAGATGACATTATTGGATTTGTTCTAACCCTTCATTCAGTAACTTGTTATATAATATTTGGTCAGTTAAACCCTCACAACCAATTAAAAGTACATTTGATTTTGAATTTAAATCCAATGCTTCCTTAAAATTTTGGTTTTGACAGACACCAATTAAAGAAATAACTCCTGGCACACCACATTCTCCAGAGATTATTTTTTCATTGGATAGCTTCTTTTCAGATAATAAAGCAACAGTCGACGGAATAGCTCTATCAGATATGGTCAAACAATAATTAGAGGCATTTTTTAATATTTCCCAAGCAACTGTTGAAACATCTCCACATGACATGCCTCCCATAATTGACTCTTTTACTATATCTACACTAGTAGGCTGACCTTGTTTAATACTTTTTAAAACACAATTTGCATCTTCAGGTTCAACAATAATAAATTTAGGAGTGGTTTCATAAAATTTTGCAAATCCAGCAATAGCCGCAGCAGCCATGCCACCAACACCAGCTTGTAAAAATACATGCGTGATAGAATTATTTTTTAAATCATCAATTATTTCTTTAATCATAATTGAATAACCAGCCATAATATATTTAGGTACTTCTTTATATCCATCCCAAGAAACATCTTGAACAATTTCCCAATTATTTTCTGTAGATTGTTTGATGCATTCTTTTAAAGAGGCATCATAGTTTCCTTTAACACGAATGACATCAGCATCTAGCTTTCGCATAGCATCAGCTCTAGACTCGGATACAAATTCACTAATAAATATTTTACAATTTACACCTAATCTTTTTGCTCCCCAGGCTACGGATCTTCCATGATTGCCTGCTGTTGCTGTTGCTACAGTTTTAGCTTTTTTATCTTTGACAACTTTGTTTACAGCAAAAGCACCACCCAAAGCTTTAAAGGATTTTAAATCAAATCGATAACCCTCATCTTTATAAAAAATATTATTTAATTTTAGAACTTCATTCAACTTATTAAGATTATGTAGAGGTGTCGGTTTATAAGTTTCCCAGGACTCAATCGAGTCAATAGCTTCATCAATATATTTTTCTGGTAAGTGATTTAAAATTTGCGCTTTATTAAAATTAAAGTTTTGATTTTTAACTAATTCCGAAATTTTAAATATTTCGTTCTCTAAAACTGTTGTCATTAATTAACAATCTAGAGTATTAATTTGTTCCCAAGCAGTAATTGGTTTTTTCTTATTAAAGTTATTTTTTCTTTTAAATTCTCTAAGTTCAGAGGTTTTAAGCTTGATGTAGCTATTTATTACAGATTTTCCGAAAGCATCACTTAAAGATTTATTTTTTTGTAATAAGCTTAATGCTTGAGGTAAATCATTAGGCAATTTAGGTAGATTTTTATATTTCTTATAATCCGTATACATATTGCAGTGTAAAGGTTTTCCAGGATTAATTTTTTTATCCATTCCCTCTAATCCTGCCGCAAGAACACCAGCTTGCAATAAATATGGATTTGCTGCGCCATCCATTAATCTTAATTCAAATCTACCTTGATCGGGCACTCTTATCATGTGAGTTCTATTATTTCCCGTATAGGAAACACTACTTGGAGACCAAGTAGCACCTGATTTAGTTGGTGGAGCATTGATTCTTCTATAACTATTAACAGTAGGATTAAAAAAAGCCGATAAGGCTTGTGCATTTTTCATTATTCCACCTAAAAAATTATAAGCAGTTTTACTTAGCCCTAAGTTATCTTTTTTATCTAAAAATACGTTTGTTTTGCCTTTCCAAACTGAAATATGTGAATGGCAACCATTTCCAGTTAAATTAGTAAATGGCTTTGGCATGAAGGTTGCTCTCAAGCCATGTTTTTCAGCCAAATTTTTAACCATAAATTTAAAAAATACATGCCTATCTGCTGTAATTAAGGAGTCTGTATAATCCCAATTCATTTCAAATTGTCCGTTCGCATCTTCATGATCATTTTGGTATGGTTTCCAACCTAGTTCAATCATGCTATCACAAATTTCTTTAATCAGATCGTATCGTCTCATCAAAGCTGATTGATCATAGCAAGGTTTTGGCTGGATATCTTTTTTATCTGCAATTGAGTTACCATCTTCAGATATTAAAAAGTATTCACACTCCACACCAGATTTCATTTGTAGATTTTTTTTTGCTAATTTTTTTATTTGAGCTTTAAGCATAACTCTTGGCGAAGCATCTACAGGTTTACCATCCATATATAAATCAGATGCAAGCCAACCAATTTCTTTATTCCATGGTAGTTGAATTAAACTATCAGGATCAGGAATTGCAAACATATCGCTATCTGCAGGAGTCATATCTAACCATGTTGCAAACCCAGCAAAGCCAGCACCATTTTTTTGCATTTCTCCAATGGCTTGAGCTGGAACAAGTTTAGATCTCAGGATACCAAATAAATCGACAAAACTAATTAAAAAATATTTTATTTTTTTTTGTTTGGCTATTTGAGATAGGTTTTTTGGCATAAATTATCCTACTTGTTATAATATTAATTATCAATTATTTTTTTAGTCCAGGGATCCAATCAGTTCCTGCCAAAGGCACTCTAGCCATAGCTGCCGCTTCAACAGTTAATGCTGCCAAATCTTCTGGTTCTAAATTTCTAACATCTGATTTTCCATTTGCTCTAGCCAATGTTTGCAACTCTAAGGTTAAAGTTGTCAGATAATTTTTAATTCTTTTTCCTGCTTCAATTGGATTTAGTCTTTCCTCAAGTTTTGGATCTTGTGTTGCTACTCCAACAGGACATTTTCCAGTATGACAATGATGACAATATCCAGGTTCAGTTCCCAGTTTTTTATAGTCATCTATATAAAGTTCTGCATTACAATTTAAAGCCATCATCGCTGCTGATCCTATGGATACTGCATCTGCTCCCATGGCCATTGCTTTTGCAACATCTGCTCCAGTTCTAATTCCTCCAGAAACAATTAATTGAACTTTTCTATGCATATTTAATTCTTTTAATGCATCTACAGCTTCTCTGAGCGCACCTAAAGTTGGAATTCCAACATGTTCAATAAAAACGTCTTGAGTTGCAGCTGTTCCACCTTGCATTCCATCTAAAACAACCACATCTGCTCCAGCTTTAACTGCTAAAGTCGTATCATAATAGGGTCTTGCAGCACCAACTTTAATATAAATTGGTTTTTCCCAGTTAGTAATTTCTCTTAGTTCTTGTATTTTTATTTCTAAATCATCTGGACCAGTCCAATCAGGATGTCTACAAGCACTTCTTTGGTCAATGCCTTCAGGTAATGTCCGCATAGCTGCTACTCTTTTATTTATTTTTTGACCAAGCAACATTCCACCACCACCTGGTTTAGCACCTTGACCAACAACAACTTCAATTGCATCCGCTTTTCGAAGATCATCAGGATTCATTCCATATCTTGATGGTAAAAGTTGATAAACTAAATATTTAGAAGATCCTCTTTCTTCTTTGGTCATACCACCATCACCAGTAGTAGTCGAAGTTCCCATTGCTGATGCACCTCTTCCCAATGCTTCTTTAGCATTTGCTCCTAGAGCACCAAAACTCATTCCAGCAATTGTTATAGGTATATCTAAGTGTAAAGGTTTTTTGGCAAATCGATCCCCCAAGATAACAGATGTGTTACATTTTTCTCTATAACCTTCTAAAGGGTATCTTGACATTGAAGCTCCCAAAAAAACTAGATCATCAAAATCAGGAACTTTTCTTTTAGCTCCCAAACCTCTTATTTGATAAATACCTTCTCGAGCAGCTCTTTGAATTTCTTTAATGGTTGCTGATGGAAAAGTTTTAAATTCTTTTAGATCTTTTTTCATATTTAATACGAGCTTACATTATCAATTTTAAAATTATATAAATTTCTAGCTGAACCATATCTTTTAAAATTTTTAGCATCCTCAGATATATTTAACTCTTTAAAAATTTTATTTAATTCATCTATATTTTTTTTATCCATTTTTTTTTCAACACAATCAGCACCTAAACTTTTTACTTTACCTTTAACAAAAATCTTAGCTTCATAAATAGAGTCACCAAGATCAGATTCTGCATCACCCAATACGATTAGGTTACCTTTTTGAGCCATAAATGCTGACATATGACCAACCGAACCCTTAACAACAATGTTAATGCCTTTCATAGAAATGCCACATCTTGAGCTGGCATCACCCTCAATTATTAAAGTTCCTCCATGTCCTGTTGCACCTGCTGATTGAGAGGCATTCCCTTTTACTATTACTTTTCCGGACATCATATTTTCTGCTACACCAGTTCCTACATTTCCATGAACAGTAATGTTTGCTTTTTGATTCATCCCAGCACAATAATATCCAGTATGACCTTTAATAGTTACATCAATATCATCTTTTAATCCTGCACAAATAGCATGTTGTCCTTGAGGATTTAAAATTTCAAATTTTCTTTTATTATCTTTTCTATCAATATTCTGAAGATAGTTATTTACTTCTCTCAGTTTTTTTTTATTTAAATCAAAATTCATGGATTACCAGTGGTAGACAATACCAGGTTTAGGCTCAAAGATTTTGGCACTATTTACATTTGGTAAATGTGCCATCGCTTGAAATTCGGAAGCAACTGCAACATAATCTTTTGTTTCAGCAACTACCGCAGGTTTACATGCAATTTCATCTCGTAAAAGAGCAAAGCCATTTTTTGTGCCAGCAATAAAAGTATAAAAACCATCTAAATCTTTTAAACTTTGTTTTAAAGTTTTTTCTAAGTTTTTACCTTTAGATATTTCATTTGAGATATATCCTGCAGCAACTTCAGTATCATTTTCCGAATTAAATTTTTGACCATCTTTGATTAGAGATCTTCTCACATTGTTATGATTAGATAATGACCCATTGTGGACTAAACATTCATCTTCAGCAGTTGAGTAGGGGTGTGAGCCTTGTGTTGTAATCGCACTTTCGGTAGCCATTCTAGTATGTCCAATGCCGTGTGTACCTGAGAAAGATGCTAGTTTAAATTTTTTAACCACATCTTTTGGATTACCAGTTTGCTTAAAAATATTAATACTTTTTCCATAGCCTACTAATGAAACTTCTTTAATTTCATTTTCTAGAACACTAATTACCATCTTTGGTTTTTCTTTTACCTCAAGAACAACATGATCTGAGTAATCTTTTAGTTTTGACTTTTTAAATAGTTTTGAAATTTTTTTTTTAAAATCGCTTAAAGACATTTTATTTAAACAGATAGAATATTTATAAAAATTTTTATTTTCTTTTGAATAGATTGCAAATCCCGCACTATCTGGTCCACGGGTTGCCATCCCGTCAAGCATACCTGATAAAAATTTACCTAACTGTTTTTCGTATTTTTTTGTTTTAAGATAAATCCCAACAATTCCGCACATATATTTATTTAATTAGAGCTAAAAGTGCATCCTTATAATAAAGAATATTAACAAATACAATAATGATAATAGCAGCTATCACTCCATATTTAGCTTTTGGAAATGCTACACCTCTCATTTTAGAGGGTCTTAAATTCTCGTTATCTTCTTCTGTCATTTGTATGAATTTTATATAAAAAAAGGGCGCCATTTTAAATCATGGCGCCCAAATTTTAATTTTAATTACCAATCAGTAATATTGCTTTTATAATCATTAGCGCCACGTTTCTTCCTAGCCATGCTTTCCAGTTTTTCACTTTCTTGCTTGTTAGTTAGAACGTGCCATCCGATCCATAAAACTATACCAACTATAACCAGTAAAGTTTCACTCGAACCAGCTCCCGGATAAATTGCTCCGACAACCTCTTCTGCACTTAAATGATCTATCCAGTTTGTTACTGTAGCCATATATCTCCTTTACCTAGTTGCTGTGGAAACTGCTTTTTCTGCTTCTTTGTCAGCCTCCATCATTTCATAGTCTAATCCAGCTAACTCTACCTCACGTGGGATTCTTAATTTACCCATACCGTGTAGTACTTTAGCTATGATATAGCCTGGTAGCATTCCAAGAACACCAAACATTATGATTGCTCCTAAGAATTGCCCCAACGGATTGATAGATGCATATGTTGATCCATCCCACATAGCTCCCACACTGTAACCAGATGAAGGATAACCATTTAGAACAAATCCACAGATTACTAGCCCTATAAAACCAGCATAGCCGTGAACTGCTACTGCACCAACTGCATCATCAATTTTGAACTTACGTTCAACCCAGTAATGTAGTTTGTATGAAATAACAACACCGATCATACCAATGATCATTGCTTGAATTGGATGATATAAATCATTTCCAGCTGAAGCACAGATGATACCTGCTAGTCCACTTGAGTATGTCCAGAATGGATCACCTTTAGCAATCCAATATCCAGCTAATAATCCTCCTGATAACGACATCAAGAAGTTAAAAGTAATACCACTAAGTGTAGTAGGGGTTACATAAATGTTTGTTGCTGTCCAATAAGTTACACCTTCCATTCCATATTCAGGTCCAAGATCAAAAATTGGAATATTACATGCCGCATAAAATCCCCAGAAACCAGTGTAGATTAAAAATAATCCAACAGTTACTAGCCAAGGATTTCTTGGCCCAATATTTCTTGGCTCACCACTAGATGAAAACTTACCAATTCTAGGTCCTAAAACTACTAGAACACCTAAAGCAAATCCACCCGCAATTGCGTGAATTACTCCTGATGCATAAGCGTCATGATATCCTAAAATTTTAAGCATCCATCCATCAAAGTGCCATCCCCATGCAGCATCAATTACCCAGAATACAGATCCTATTGCAATTGCTAAAATTCCAAATGCAAAAGTTGTAATTCTTTCAATGATTGCTCCAGACACGATTGAAGCAGCTGTCCATGAGAACAGTAAGAAAGCAGCCCAAAAAACACCAGATATTCTGTCACCTAAATTCACAGCCATAAATTCTGTGTTGGCAACATACCATCTAGCACTAAATGTACTTTCATCAGTAATTAGAGCTGTGCTTTCAGTCATTATTGATGGAGCTATTCCTGGTCCTGTAGGAAATGCCCAGTAAATCCACCAGCCAAAGAAAAACCAAGTAACCGTAACCAATGGTACTACCATGGTATTTTTCATCAGAGTATGCTGATGGTGTTTGTATCTTGAAGCTCCAACTTCATATACACAGAATCCGACGTGGATTAAAAACATCATTACCACTGTTACCCAGTAGTAGAATTCTGTAAATATGGTGGTCAAAGCTGTTAGTTGATCAGTCATATTTTTTTTACTCCCTTATATAAGTTGTTAGGATTCTATAAAAAAATCAAATGACATACAATTACAAAGACAAAAAAAAACCCACTGTTTCCAATGGGTTTTTTTATATAAACTAAAAGTTGTATTTTTAAAATTTTAAGTAAGCTTTTTTCAAATCAACAAGAGGATGTTTTTTAGACATTTGAAATTTAACTAAAAGTTCTCTTGCAATCATGTCTCTGTCTTGTTGATTGTTTGGAAGTTTGATTGATTTTGGAATTGTTACCTACCCAGCCATTTGCATTTCTACAAAACACTGCAGGTCTTCCTTCTTCATAACCCATGTGGACATCTTCTAACCAATTTAAATCGTCCCATCCCATAGCTTCAATATATTTTTTTAGAAATGGAGTAACTTTTTTATAGTCAGGTAATAGGTTCACATCATATCGATAGCCGATATGCTGACCAATCATTTTTTCTCTAGCTGTTTCTTTTGATTTACCAAAAGTAACTTTTTCTTTTTTCACTTTAGATTTATTAACTTTTTTCTTTGCCATAACTTAATCCTTATATTTTGTGAAAGTTGTTTACACCGACAGTATAATTCGTTCCTGCAAGTGGCACTTTAGCTAAAGCTGAAGCTTCAGTTGTTAAGGCTGCAAGATCTTCAGGTTCCAATGAGTGAATATTAGTTTTACCACACGCTCTTGCTAAAAGTTGTGCTTCAAGTGTCATGGTGTGTAAATAATTATACACTCTTAAAGCCGCATCATCAGGATTTAATCTTGATCTTAGTTTAGGATCCTGAGTTGCTACTCCAACTGGACATCTTCCAGTATGACAGTGATAACACTCACCAGCTTTTACTCCCATTTCTTTTTCAAAGTTAGATTCTGGGATTTCTTTATTACAGTTTAAGGCGATCATCGCTCCAGTTCCAATCGCAACAGCATCAGCACCAAGGGCTAGACATTTTGCAAGATCTGCTCCATCTCTAACACCTCCAGCATAAATCAATGATACTTTTCCATTTTTACCAACATCATCAATTGCTCTTCTTGCTTCTCTAATAGCTGCAATTCCTGGAATTCCAGTATTAGCAGCAGCAATGTGAGGACCGGCCCCAGTAGATCCTTCCATTCCGTCTATATATATAGAGTCAGGATCACACTTAGCGGCCATACGAACATCATCATATACTTTAGCAGCACCCAACTTTAATTGGATTGGCACTTTGTTTTTAGTCAACTCTCTTAGTTCTTGAACTTTTAGAGCTAAGTCATCTGGACCTAACCAATCAGGATGTCGAGCAGGTGATCTTTGGTCAATACCTGCTGGTAGTGATCTCATCTCTGCTACTTGGTCAGTTACTTTTTGGCCCATCAGGTGACCACCCATTCCAACTTTTTGTCCTTGACCAATAAACACTTCAATTCCATCTGCTAATTGAGCATGATGTGGATTAAAACCATATCTAGATTGAATACATTGATAATACCATTTTTCAGAATATCTTCTTTCATCAGGTATCATTCCACCTTCACCAGAGCAAGTTGCACTTCCAGCCATAGTAGCTCCCCTTGCTAGAGCAGTTTTTGCTTCATAAGATAAAGCACCAAAACTCATACCAGTGATATAAACTGGGATGTCTAATACCATTGGGTTTTCACATCTTGGTCCAATGATAGTTTTAGTTTCACATTTTTCTCTATAACCTTCAATTACAAATCTAGTTAAGGTTCCAGGTAAAAAAGTTAAATCATCAAAATTAGGAATCTTTTTCATTAATGCCATTCCACGCATTCTGTAACGACCTAACTCAGCTTTAATGTGAATATCGTCTATAACATCTGGTGTAAAAACAGCATTTAGACCAAGTAAACTTTTATTTCTACTTCCGTCTTTATTTATATGAACGTCAGCTTTTCCACCAACATTTCCTTGACCATTTTTCTTTTTAGTTTTTTTCTTAGCCATTAAATTGCTCCTTTTTTCTCAGTAGGTTCCAAATTATCATAGTTCCAAAGTTTTTTACCAGCTACGATTTTAGTCATTTTACTAACATCAAAGTTTTCACCAATCTCTGCAACTTTAAGTTTACGTTTTAACCAGGATTTATCATCTTCAGTTAGTTCAGCTGTGATTGCATCACTTCCAAAAGACTCAATTTTACCACCAATATAAATTATTCCATCATACATAGAGTCTCCCAAGTTAATTCCAACATTACCTAGAATAATTATTCGACCTCTTTGCATCATAAAACCAGTGAATGCTCCAGAGTCTCCACCTATAATGATAGTTCCACCCTTCATATCAATGCCTGTTCTTGAACCGACACTGCCTTTACAGATTAAATCACCACCTCTGATAGCAGCACCAAAAGAAGAGCCTGCATTTTTTTCAATTACGACTTTTCCAGACATCATATTTTCAGCACACGACCAACCTACACGACCATTTACTCTAACTACTGGTCCATCACACGAACCAACTCCAAAATAACCTAAACTTCCTTCAAAAATTAAATTTAATTTATTTAATATTCCAACACCTAAACTGTGTTTTCCTTGAGGATTTTTGATTACAATAGTGCCATAACCTTTGCTCATTAGGTTATCTATTTCTTTGTTTGCCTCAGTAGCCGTCATGTCTTTTACGTCTAATTCAGTTCTTTTATTAAAATCTACATCATAAGTGCCAAAATAATAAAAATTTTCAGCCTCATCAGGGTTAAAGAACTTTTGCTGAGTTCTTCCAGTTAGCAACTCAGTGTGCATACCCATCGATTGGGCTTTTGATTTTTTACTTGTTTTTAGATTTGCCATACCTTGACCTCCCCATTGTACGGATCGTAAGTATCTATTTCTTGAGGTAATACAGATCGAATTGCAATTTCTTCTGATCCCATTGCAACTAGATCGTCTGACTCGTAAAGAACCAACGGTTTAGCAGCCATAGTATCTTTTGCCATACCTAAAGAGTCTTTTGTAGCTACGAAGTAAGTAAATACACCATCAAGTTCTCTTAAAGAATCTTTCATACCTTCTTCTAGGGATGCGCCACTTCTCATTTTGTCTGCAATATAAACTGCGATTAACTCAGAGTCACAATCTGACATGAATCTCATACCTTTGTTTTCTAAAACTCTTCTATTATTCCAATAGTTTGTTAACTGACCATTATGAACCACAGAAACATCACTAAAAGGGTAGCCCCAAAAAGGGTGAGCTGATTTAATATCAACACCAGATTCAGTTGCCATTCGAGCATGACCAATAGCATGAGTGCCAACTATTCTATCTAAGTTGTATCTACCACATACATCTTCAGCATTTCCCAAATCCTTAACTACTTCAAGAGATTTACCTAAAGATAAAATTTCTACACCTTTAACACTTTCAACTTTTTGTGAGAAGTCTCTTAGATCTTGGCTGTTAAGAGAAAGCTCATATCTTAGAGAGTAGGGCAGGATTCTTTCTTCTTTAATAATTTTTGCTCCCAACTCTTTCATTTTTGAGTTTACAACTTTAATTCTCTCATCATAAACTGATACATCTTCCATAATAGAAGTACTACCTTCACCAACATTTTCCCCAACCTTTAAACGCATGATGAAATTTTTTCCTTCGTTGTCGCCATATATAGCGTAGCCAGTAGAATCTTCACCTCTATGTTTAAGAGCTTGAAGCATTCCTTGAAGCTCTTTACCTACATTAGAGGATTTTCCTCTATGTATTAATCCTGCAATTCCACACATTATCTTTTATCTCCCTATCTTTGTTAACTATTATGGTAAGCAATCTAAATATGTATCTAGATCCCATTGAGTTGTTGCACCCAAAAATCTTTCCCATTCATCATTCTTATACCAATGAAACACTTTATACATTTCATCTGGCATTGCAGATTGAATAACTTTATCTTCAGCTAATCTATCTAATGCTTCCCCAAGACTTAAAGGTAATTTTTTAACATCTTTACCAGCTTTTTGTGCTTCGTAAATATTTCTCGATTCTGGTTTGCCTGGATCAATTTTATTTGAAATTCCATCATCCATAGCTTTAAATAAAGCAGCACCCATTAAGTATGGATTATGCATAGAGTCTACAGAACGATATTCAAATCTACCTGGCGCAGAAACTCTCAAACCACAAGTTCTATTTTGGAATCCCCAATCAGCATAAACTGGTGCCCAAAAACCTTGATCCCAAAGTCTTCTGTATGAATTTACTGTTGAAGAACCAATTGCAGTTAGAGCTGGAAGGTGTTTCATTATTCCACCAATTGATAACAAACCAACTTTTCCAGGTAATTGAACATCTTTAGTGTCAGGCATAAAAGTATTTGTTCCACCTTCTACATAAGTAAACACTTCTTCAACACCTGGTAGTGATTTATGTCCAAGTTTATTAAGTTTATCTTTTCCACCTTTCCATAACGACATATTAGTATGACAACCACTAGCTGATACTCCCATAAATGGTTTTGTCATAAAGCAGGCAATTAAATTAAACTCTCTTGCAACTTGCGCACAGATTTGTCTGTAAGTTGAAAGTCTATCTGCATTTCTTAATACGTCATCATACATCCAGTTCAATTCTAATTGACCTGGCGCATCTTCATGATCCCCTTGAATCATATCAAGACCCATCGCTCGTGCGTACTCCATGACTTTCATGAAAACCGGTCTTAAAGATTCAAATTGATCAATGTGATAACAATAAGGTTTAGAGAAACCCTGTCCAGTTGGTGAGCCATCAGGATTTTTAGTTAACCACATCATTTCTGGTTCAGTTCCAACTCTTAATTGATAACCATGTTTCTTTTTAAATTCAGCAGCAATGATTCTTAGATTTCCTCTGCAATCAGAAGTTAAATGTCCGCCAGGATTATCTCTTTCTTCTCTATTTCTAAAACAAGTACAAAATACTCTAGCAACTTTTTTATCCCAAGGTAGTTGAACAAAAGTTTCAGGATCTGGAATCCCTACTAATTCTTTTGCCTCTGGACCATATCCAATATAATTTTTATGACGATCTAAAAATAAATTTGCGGTTGCTCCATAAACTAATTGAAAACCTTTTTCACAAGTTCTTTCCCAATGATCTGCTGGAATACCTTTTCCAACAACTCTTCCTGTAACTGAAATGAATTGAAAAAATATATATTCAATTCCAAGTTCATTAATTTTTTGTCTTACCTTTTTTACTAATTTGTCTCTACCGGGTTGTTTTACATGTTTATCTAGATCAGTCATATTTCTCCTTTAGGATTTTTTAGAAACAAAAACTAACTGAAAAAAAATTAACTGTCTACTTAGATTAAGTCTAACTCCAAGGAAAAGGACTATTCGAAGTTGGGTGCAATTCACCCTTCGCGTATCGATTGAATCTAAATGGTTTTAACAACTCGCTTTCAGTTCCTAAAATTTCTTGAGCAACTAAATGTCCAACACCGATCATTTTGTAACCGTGGTTAGCATCTGCAATCATGTAAACGTTTTCAAAGAATCTATCAAAGATTGGAAAAGAATCTGGTGTCATACATCCAAGTCCGCCTGATGGACCTTTACGATATAAATTAGATTTACCTTCAAATCTTTTTTGACAATGTGCTAAAGCTGAAGACCACATGTCTGCAAATTCTTCAGTTGTTTGATATTCTGGAGACTCTAATCCATATGGATCCACAGCAACTTGATCAAAATGCTTTTTAACTATGTAAGGTGAAGTTCCACCTTGAACACCTAAACCTTCAATATCTGGTTTATAATAAATTCCCCATAACTTATCTGTGATTAATTTTTTATCTATATCAGAATATAATGGTGCATCTGTATCAACGTGAATTACTGGGGGTTGCTTACCTTCATTTGTTTTTAAATAATCTGCTGGAACTCCAAGAACACCTTCTTGCAAAAACCAATATTTCCACATTTCAACTTCATGCATTTTTCCATCTTTACCTTTTATTTCAGTAGTTTTTGGTAACTCTAGCATGTTCCAAAAATCTCTTACCCAAGGTCCTGCACCAATAACAACCTGATCACAATCAATTGTTCCTTGATCAGTAACAACTCCAGTGATTGCATTACTATTACTACCTCTTTTAAATCCTGTTACCTTCACTCCTTTGTGAACATTAACACCGTTTGCATTTGCTTTATTTTCTATTGCTTTAATAGAATCTTTATTAAATGCATAACCACCTTTTTTTTCATGAAGAACTGATGTGATACCTTTAGCTTGCCAATCATCAAAAATTCCTTTCATGTAATTCATGCAATCTTTTTCACCTTCAATAAAAGTTGATTCATAACCAATTGCTTTTTGCTGTTGGTAAATGCTAGCCACATCTTTATGCATAACTTCTGGAGAAATTTGCATGTAGCCAACTGAATTATATTTGAATGCTTTAGGATCACTCTCCCAAACTGAAACTGAGTGAGCCATCAATTCTCTCATTGCTGGTTGAAAATAATTATTTCTTACAACACCACATGCAATTCCACTTGCACCTGCAGCAGTATCTTTTTTTTCTAAAACAATAATGTCATTTGGATTTTTATAAGTTTCAGATAATTTCCAAGCAGTACTTAACCCGTGAATTCCTCCACCGATGATAACTACTTTTGCTTTTGTTGGTAATGACATATCTAAGTATTATTTTTTGCAATAGGAATTAATATGATTTCTTATATAAATAATAATTATATATAAAAAATATAAATTAATAAGTTTAATAGCTAATATTTTTAAGAGTATCTAAATACAGCTCAAACTCTTTAATAAAGGTTTCACTTGGAATGATGTTTTTTATTCGCTGATCAGTTGAAGTTTTTTCAAGCTTAAAAAAGCCTTTTTCACATGCTTCGTTAATTATTAAAGCTGATTTAGGTCTAGATGTTTTAAAAAGTTTAGTTTTTAATTGCTCAACAGATAGTTTTTCTTTTAACTTATGTGCAGACATTACAAGCAACATCATGTGATAGTGAGAAGGGGATTTTCTAAAAAAGTAATTACTAGAAGTATGAGAGTGCTTCATTTGCTCTTCCCAAAACTCTAACAAAGTTTTTTTATTGGACATCTATGCTTTTACTCTAGACTTGGTAGGATCATAGAAAGGAAACGAAACAACTTTTGCTGCAATTCTTTTTTGATGACCATCTATTTTACCAATTTCTACTTCTGTGTTCAATTCTGAATATGTAGTATCAATTCTACAAAGTGCAATGTTTTTTCCTAACTTAGGAGAAAGCATGCCACTCGTAATTACGCCAATTTGCGCCTTTCCTACATGAACACTGTCCCCATGTCTGGCTGGTTCATGTCCAACCAATTCTAAACCAACTAATTTTTTTTGAGGGTTGGCTTTTCTTTTAATTAATTCTTCTTTTCCAATAAAGTCATCCTCTTTGGTTTTAAGGGGAACTGTAAAACCAATTCCTGCTTCAAATGGATCTGTTTGATCATTAAACTCATAACCATAAAAAATTAAACCTGCTTCAATCCGAACCATATCTAATGCTTCAAGACCTAAAGGAGTTATGTTGAATTCTTTTCCAGCTTCCCAAACTTTATCCCATACTTCTGAAGCATCTTTAGGATGACACCAAATTTCAAAACCAAGTTCTCCAGTGTAACCTGTTCTAGAAATTATAATTGGTGTACCGGTTTCTTTTTCAATTCTTGCTATAGAAAATTTAAACCATTGTAGCTCTTGCATTGAAGCTTGTTTTGGACCAGTCCAAACAAATTTTTCTAAAATTTTTCTACTATTAGGTCCTTGAACTGCAATATTGTGAATTTGATCTGTTGCAGATTTAATCCATACTTTATAATTTTTTTTCTTTGCCTGTTCTTTAAGCCACTCACCACTGTATTCATCTCCACCAATCCATCTAAAATTATCTTGTCCCAATCTAAAGATTGTTCCATCATCAAGCATACACCCGTTTTCATAACACATTGCTGTATATGCAACATCACCATCAGATAATTTTTTTATATTTCGAGTTAAAGTATATTGCATCAAATTTTCAGCATCAGGCCCCAAGATTTCAAACTTTCTTAGAGGCGATAAATCAGTAATAATCGCACTTTCTCTACAAGCATTGTATTCCTTAATAGTTCCTGAATTTGTAAAGTTATTTGCTAACCAGTAGCCTTTGTATTCAATAAAATTTCTTGTTAGCTCAGATGTTTTGTTATGAAAGCCAGTTTCTTGGGTAAGTTTTGGTTCTGAGTCTGTTTTCATTCTAAATGCAATTGCTTTTGAATATTTTTGTTCCTTGGGATAAGTTCTAACAAATATATCGGTTGGATTCCATCCATTTGCAGCATCAATATCACATGGACAAGCTGAAGATAAACAGGTTAAATCTTTTAAAGCTCTAAAAAGAACATAGTCACCTGGTCTTGACCAAGGTTCATCAAAGGAAGCTACATTATTTTCATCAATTGCAGTATTAAAAAAAAGATTAATAGCAGACCAACCTTTTCTCGACGGCACATTATATTTAATTAATTCCTTATTAAAATTTTCCGTACAATTAATATGTCCCATATAACCCATATCTTCATAATATTTTGCGGTGCAAGCTAAATTGAATGTGTCATGCCTTCCAACTGTGTCTCTAACTACTTCAATCATTGGTTCATGATCATTGTCGTAAAATTTTGAAAACAAACCTGGACCAGGATAGGCACTACCCATAAAAGTTCTAGTAGTCTTATCATCAATAATATTAACAATCCCTTCATTTAATTTTCTGGTGTCAAATGCTAGAAAATCTGAACATTGCCGTCCACCAGTATCGATGATCTGTATAAATTCTCCTGCTTTAACTGCATAACTTTCTGCCGTGCTTCTTTTTATAAATTTTTCGTTATTAGGATCACCTAATGGGTCAGGTAAAAAATATTGTTCCTCTTTTTCTTGAAAGTTAGCTCTATTTAAAAAAATAGTTAAATCAGAAGGTGGATTTTGGTTGTGAACATTCATATCATTGCCTGGAGCTGCAATCATAACAATACATTTATCTTTTGATTTTAAAGAAATTTTTTCTCCCATTGGACAATCAGGACTAAAAATAATTGCAGATTTAGCTTTATTTAAATCTAAATTCTTTTTTTTAAATAATTTTGAAATTTTTTCATCATGAGATATTCTTTGTTTACAAAATTCGGCATTTGAGTTTTCTTTTAACTCTAAAATTGATAATTCACTTTTTCCCTTGGAATTAAAAACAACTATTTCAGAAATTTGCTTTCCTTCATTATTTATCAAATCAATTTTATCTTCTGGAAATACTTCAATGACCGAAATACCTCCACCCTTAACAAAATATCTTTCAACTCCTGGTGGTAGGGTTCTTAATCCTGGATTTTTAATATCTTTACTTGTTCCAATCATAAATAACAAAAAGTATGTAATTAAAAAAATTGTTATATTTATTATACATTAAAATCTATTGACTATAACTTTAATTAATAACATAATTTCAATATTAATATTAATAGAGGGGAACAAATGAAAAAAATAATATCATTGTTGTCTGCTTTAATAATTTCAGCAGTAAGTTTTGCTGGAATATCAAATGCTGCCGACAGTAAAAAGCCCATCGTAATCCCAACACATAACTGGTCAAGTCAAGTTGTAATGGCTTATGTTATTGGTGGAATTTTTGAAAGCATGGGTAACAACGTTAAATATGTACCTGCTGACTCACAGGCAGTTTATGAGTCAATCCGAATTGGTGATGTAACAATATCTCACGAAGTTTGGGAATCTGCTTTTGGTAAATCATTTACTACAGCTCTAGAAAAAGGTGGAATTCTAGATTGGGGTGATCATGAAGCCAGAACTCTTGAAGATATGGGATATCCAAATTGGGTTGCCGACAAAGGATTATGCCCTGGTCTACCAGACTGGACAGCTTTAAAAAATCCTGATTGTGCTAAAAACTTTGTAACACCAGACTCTGGTGGAAAAGGTCGAATGTTAGAAGGACCTCAAACTTGGCACGGTGATTTAATACCTCAAAGAGTTGAAGCTTTAGGTCTTGCTGATCTATGGACTGTTAAATTTGCTGGAAGTGCGGACGCACTTTGGGCAGAGTTATCAGCAGCTGAAAAAGAAGGAAGAGGCACAATAATTTTTAACTGGACGCCTAACTTTACAGATGGTGCTGGTTTTACATTTATTGATTTTCCTCCATATACTGCTGGTTGTAGACCAGAAGACGGTGGAGATGGAAAATGTGGTTCACCAGATGGCTATTTGAAAAAAGCCGTGAACGTTGATTTTCCAAAAACTCATCCAATGGCAGCAGAAACTTTCAAAAAAATGTCATTTTCTACAAGTCAAATTGGAGCAATGGCAGCTTTAGTTGATGTTGACAAACTAACTCATGAAGATGCAGCTAAAAAATGGTTAGCTGATAATAAGAGTGTTTGGCAAAGTTGGACTAAATAATAGCGAAAGCTAAAATTTTAAATCCCTCCCAATTTATTTTGGGGGGGATTTTTTTTTAAATGAATTTGTGTAAAATATATTTATGAAAAAATATTTCATTATACTGATAGTATTTATTCTAATCCCATCATTGGCATCAGCTAGAAGTACGGGTTGTAAAGAGGGCAACTGTGACAATGGATACGGTAAATGGGTTTACACTGACAAAACAACCTATGAAGGTGAATGGGTTAAAACACAAAAACATGGACAAGGTTTAGAGACATGGCCCAATGGATATATCTATAAAGGGGAGTTTAAAAATAGTGAGTGGAATGGAAAAGGTATTTTAACTTTCCCAGACGGTTCCAGTTATGATGGAGAGTGGGTTAATGGTTTCATGAATGGAGAAGGTACTTTTACTTGGACAGATGGCAAAACAAAAACTGGAATTTGGGAAAATGGAAAATTAAGAGAATAATTTATTAAATTTAAATGGATATAAAAAAAACAGATAATTCAATAAAAGAACTAACAGGTCTTGCATTAATTGTTTTAATAACCGTTGCTTTTTTTGCAATTTTAAATGGTATTTTTGGTCAAGGTGATGAATTAGTGGCTAAAATGAAAATAGAAGAGGAAAGAATAGCAAAACAACAAAAACTAAGTAAATTAATTTCAACATTACCATCTGGAGTTTTGGTTACTTTTGATGGAACAAAAAATTACAAATTAACTGATGAATTGTACGAGGCTGTTTGTGAGGCAACAAAATTAATTCCACAAAGAGCTATAATGGGTGCAAATTTTTTAAATTATGAGGCTTATCAAGTCTACACTAATAACGGAAATTTAATTGAAGACACTTTTGTTAAATGGGAAAACAATACATGTATAGCGGGTTATACCGTTGTTGGACCACTTAATGATGGTACAGAAAAAAAAATAACAGTCAGTGGAGAGGCTCTTAGTTTTTTAAGCACAGGAATTGATACTAGAGTTTATTTTATAAAAAATTTTTAGGAGGAAAGCTAATTATAAAGATTTTAAATTAAATTAATATCGTATAACTTGTAATATATTTATGTCTGATGCAGTAATTAAATGTGAGTCCGTATACAAAATTTTTGGTGAGAATGCCAAAAAAATGCTTCAAGAAGCTAATGGAAAAGTTGACGCTAAAACATTTCAAGATAATGGGTGCATAGTGGGAGTGAACAATGCCTCCTTTGAAGTTTTAAAGGGAGAAATGTTGGTGGTTATGGGGCTTTCAGGGTCAGGAAAATCTACATTATTAAGATGTATTTCAAGATTAACAGATGCCACATCTGGAAAAATTTTTATTGAAGGACAAGATTTATTAACTTTGAACAATAAAGAACTTATAGAACTTAGAAGAAGTAAAATGGGAATGGTTTTTCAGAGTTTTGCACTACTACCTCATAAAACTGTTTTGGAGAATATTGCTTTTCCACTCCAAATAAAAGGAGTTAAAGCTGAAGAATGTATTTCTAAAGCAATTGAAATGGTAAAATTAGTTGGGCTAGAAGGTAGAGAAAATTATTTCCCAAGAGAATTGTCGGGTGGACAACAACAGAGAGTAGGAATAGCAAG
>Ga0208785_1000192_pt1 | contig 26925 bp, 23 predicted proteins | sample DEB08_DNA_2_FD_185499 | JGI IMG/M metagenome (GOLD analysis project Ga0208785, IMG submission 185499) | Aqueous microbial communities from the Delaware River and Bay under freshwater to marine salinity gradient to study organic matter... | ecosystem: Environmental > Aquatic > Marine > Coastal ...
CCCGAGACGACCGCGGCCGTCTGCGATGCGCGGCTGCTTGTGGGGTGGGGGCCGATGTCGAGGCGCGTGTGGAGGCGCTCGTCGCGATGGGGGTCGACGCGGTGTCGATCGACACCGCCCACGGCCACTCCGCCGGGGTGGTCGAGACGGTGCGCCGAATCAAATCGGCGTGGCCCGACCTGCCGGTCACCGCGGGCAACGTGGTGACCGAGGAGGCTGTTGACGCTCTCGTCGGCGCCGGCGCCGACGCCGTGAAGGTCGGTGTCGGCGCGGGGTCGATCTGCACGACTCGGATCGTGAGCGGCGCCGGTATGCCGCAGCTCTCCGCGATCTGGGAGACGACTCGTCGTGCCCGCGCGATCGGCGTGCCGGTGATCGCCGACGGTGGCATCACCTATTCCGGTGACATCGTGAAGGCGATCGTCGCTGGGGCCGACTCGGTCATGCTCGGCTCACTGCTCGCCGGCACCGAGGAGAGCCCCGGCGAGCTCGAGCTCTTCGAGGGTCGCCAGTTCAAGTCGTATCGCGGCATGGGCTCGCTCGGAGCCATGCAGGGACTTGGAGCCGACCGGTATGCCACCGCCCAGTCGAGCGGCGACGCGCCTTCTGACCTGGCTCAGACGAGCCGCAAACTCGTACCTGAGGGAATCGAGGGGCGAGTGCCCTACGCCGGGCCACTCTCCGAGGTCGTCTATCAGCTCGTTGGCGGTCTGCGTTCGGGGATGGGGTACGCCGGCGCGGCCTCCCTCGACGATCTGCGCACCTCCACTCGGCTGATGCGGGTGACGACAGCTGGCCGTGAGGAGAGCCACCCTCATGACGTCACGATCACCAAGGAAGCGCCGAATTACCACCGATCGTGAGTTGTCAGGTGTCGAGCCGTAAGTTCAGGTCATGACGTTGTCAGGCGCCTTCTTCACCGTCGAGGGCAACGGGGCCGATGAGGTGTTCCGTCCGACGGATCACTGCCGGGGGCCGTGGGACGCCGACTCCTGCCATGCCGGACCGCCATCGGGGCTCGTCGCTCGGGCCGTCGAGCGCCTCCTCCCCGACCATCGCCTCGTTCGCCTCACCGTCGAGCTCTCACGGCCCGTTCCTCACTCCGGATTTCGCGTGGAAGCCGATGTGGCGCGGGCCGGTCGCTCAGTGGCGACCGCGGCGGCGCGGATCATCGATCTCGACGGCCGCGAGGTGGCCTGCGCTCACACCCATCATCTCGCACCGGCCGCCGACCCACTTGTTGTGGCCCCTCTCGATGTGCCGTTCGCGTCATTCGACGAGTCACACGAGGACCGGTTCACGGTCGCCCGTGCCCGCCATGACCTTCCTGCCTTCATGGGTGGGGTCGAGACCCGATACGGACTCGGATCTGGCCCCGACGGTGGACCGACCGTGATGTGGTTGCGGACCGTTCCCCTTATTGAGGGCGAGGACGGCTCGGGGTTCCAGCGGATCTGCCCGCTCGCCGACTGCGGGAACGCGACGAGCCGCAACGGGTCCTTCGACGACTGGGCGTTTCTCAATACCGACCTCACCATCAACCTGCATCGTCAGCCGGTCGGTGAGTGGTTCGCGCTCGACTCGGTGTCGATCTGGGAGCGTGACGGCATCGGACTCTCCGACTCGGTGCTGCTCGACGTCGAGGGCCGCGTTGGTCGCGCGACCCAGACCTTGCTCATTCGGCCTGCCTGAGCGGCCGGTCGATCACGCGAGCTTCTCGACGAACGACTCGAGTTGCCGCAGATTGCGGCATTCGAAGATGCCGTCGGTGTGCGCGCCGTACTCGCCGACGATCGAGTCGCCCGTGTTCCAGTAGGAGCGCGGCTCCGGGTTGAGCCAGTAGACGTGACGCGCTTTCGCGCGGATTTCTTTGACCACCCAGGACTGACTTGCGTGGTAGTTGTTGCGCGCGTCGCCAAGGAGGAGCACTGTCGTCTTCGGACCGATCTCGCGACCGTGGCGGTCCCAGAACACCTCGAAGGCGTGGCCGTAGTCGGAATGCCCGTCAACCCAAACCACATCGGCCTCGGTGTTCACCCGATGAATGGCTTCTGCGATGTCCTCGGTCGACTTGAAGTAGTCGGTCACCTCGTCGATCCCGTCGATGAACACGAACGACCGCACCTTTGAGAACTGGTTCGAGATCGCGTACACGAGCATCAATGTGAACCGCGCGAAAGCGGCCACCGATCCGGAGATGTCGGCCACCACCATGAGTTCGGGCTTCGCCGGCCGCGGGTATTTGAATTTCGGTTCGGCGGGCACGCCGCCGTAGCTGAGCGAATGGCGGACCGTGTTGCGGAAGTCGAGCGGTCCGCGGCGCCCATGCCGGCGCTTGCGGGCGAGTCGCGCGGCGAGTTTCCGAGTGAGGGGCTGGAGGGCTTTGCGGAGGCTCTGCATCTCCTCACGGGAAGCGTGCATGAACTCAACGTCCTCGGGGAGCGGTTTGCGAAGCGTCTTCGCCATCGCTTCCGCGCCGCGATCGGCGACGAGGCGGCGACGGATCTCCGCTTCGACCTCGGCTTTGAACTCGCTGATGCGGTGCTCGTACTCCTCGCGCTCGAGACGCTGCTCGAGTCCGGACGACGCGTCGCCGCGCTCGGCCATCGCCTGCATCAACTTCTCCAGCATTCCGTCGAGATCGAGGTTCCGGAGTGTTCGGTAGAGGTAGTAGGTGCCTCCGACGGGTCGTCCTGGCTCCATGCCGGCGAATCGCTGCACCGACTGCTTCGCGAGCGCGCGCATGAGAGCCTGGTCGCCGTTCATGAGGGCTTGCATCAGCAAGTGGGCGATCTCCTCAGGGGTGAGCGCATCGAGGGAGCCTGCTCCCCCACGGCCGTCCCCGGCCTGGCTCTGGTCTTGCATCTCCCGCCAGAGCTCGTCGAGGGCGCTGTCCCCCTCAGCCTCGGAGAGCGCGTATTCGGGGCCCCGCAGGCTGAAGTAGACCTCGAAGACCGTCTCGAAGGAGCGCCAGTGGGCCTGGTTCTTGACCAGGGTGGCGGCGAGCGCGTACTTGAACGCGTCGCGATCCTCGAGGGGGATGTGCTGCACCGCCTCCATCGCGTCGAGGTTCTCGGTCAGGCTGACCGGGAGTCCCGCTTCGCGCAACTGGGTGACGAACCCGTTGAGGAGGTCGAGCATCGACCGCGGCTCGGTGAGGCTCATGCGGGGTCGCTCACTCGTCGACCGAGAGTTCCTTGGCGGCCTTGGCGATGTCGGTCTGATACTTGAGGAGGATGTGGAGGGTCTCCTTCGCGGTCGCCTCGTCGATGGTCTCGATGTTGAGCAGCATGAGCGTGCGTGCCCAGTCGAGTGTCTCTGAGACGCTTGGTGCCTTCTTGAGATCGAGAGAGCGGATCGAGCGCACGATCCGGGCGATCTGCTCGGCGAGATGCTCGGTGACACCGGGGACCTTGGCGAGGACGATCTCACGCTCTCGCTCGAGCGACGGGTAGTCGACGTGCAGGTAGAGGCAACGACGCTTCAAGGCCTCTGAGAGTTCGCGGGTGTTGTTCGAGGTGAGGAACACGAGCGGAATCTGCTTCGCCTCGATCGTGCCGAGCTCAGGGATCGACACCTGATAATCGGAGAGGATCTCGAGAAGGAGTGCCTCCGTCTCGACCTCGACACGATCGACCTCGTCGATGAGCAGCACGACCGGGTCGTCAGCGGTGATCGCTTCCAGGAGCGGCCGGGTGAGCAGGAACTCGTCGGAGAAGATGTCGTCGTGGATCTCCGACCACGAGTCGGAGGCCCGATCCGCTTGGATGCGGAGCAGTTGCTTCTTGTAGTTCCATTCGAAGAGGGCTTTCGACTCATCGAGGCCCTCATAGCACTGGAGGCGAACCAGACGGGCTCCGGTCAGCTCGGCGATCGACTTCGCGAGCTGGGTCTTTCCGGTGCCGGCGGGACCCTCGACGAGCACCGGCTTACCGAGCCGATCAGCCAAATACGCGACGCCAGCGATGCCGTCATCGGCGAGGTAATCGAGGTCACGGAGGCCGTCGCGCACCTGTTGGACGCTCTCGAAGCGCGGGGAGGGATCTGCTGCCATCGGAACGACGCTACCGCCCGACCCCCGGTGTGGTCGTGTCCGGGTCCCGCGCGACATAGCATCCGCCTGCCATGTCGACGACCGACACGCTCGACCCTCCGGTACCGCCGGGCGAGGCTCGGGTCTCGTTGACGTTGACGACCTGGGCCCTCTTCACTGGCCTCGCCGCGCTACTCACCGGGGTCGGCCTCTACGCCACGCTGAGCGGTGTCCGGGCCGAGCTTGAGCGGTTTGGCACCGTTTACATCGGCGTCATCGGCGCTGTGTACTACGGCGGGTTCATCCTCGGCTCTCGTGTGGCGCTCCATGTCGTCGGCACGGTCGGGCACATCCGGGTCTTCTCCGCACTCTGCTCCCTGATGAGCGCAGTCACCCTCGTATCGGGTCTCATCGTGCACCCGCTGTCGTGGATCGTGCTCCGTTTCCTGTCGGGTGCCTGCCTCGCTGGTGTCTACGTCGTGGCGGAGTCCTGGCTCAACCAGCTCGCCTCGAACGCGAACCGAGGTCGCCTGCTGTCGTTCTACGGGATGTTGACGACGATGTCCTATGGGCTCGGCCAGTTGCTCTTCGGCCTCATCGACCCGCGTGCCCTCACCGGCTTCACCCTCGCCACCATTGGTGTCAGCGTTGCCGTCGCTCCGGTGGCGCTCTCCGCGGTCGCGAACCCGCCCCCTATTCGGCAGCCCGAGCCGATCTCGATTCGCCAGCTGATGGACGAGGCGGCCACCGGAGTGGTGGCGGCGATCCTGGTCGGTGTGACGATCGGTGCGTTCATCTCCTTCTTGCCGATCTACGCCACACGATCTGGGATGTCGTTTGTCGCCGTTGGCGCCTTTGTGGCCATGCCGCCTCTCGGGAGCCTGATCCTGCACATGCCGGTTGCCGTGCTCTCCGATCGGGGTGACCGCCGGATCGTTGGGGCGGCGTCAGCGACAATCGCGGCCGCTGCCAGCGGGGTGCTGTGGATGGTGGGCCCGTCATCGCCGATCGGCTTCCTGGCGGCCGCGGTGATCGGCGGCACGATGTATCCGCTCTATTCGATCGCTGGGGCCTACACAAACGACAAGCTCTCCCCGGAGCGTCTGACGGCGGCCGCGAGCCAACTCGTCGTGCTCTACGGAGTTGGATCGTTCATCGGCCCGCTGATCGCCGCCGTGGTGATTCGTACGGCGGGAGATGCCGGCTTCCCATGGACCGTGTTGGTGATGCACGCGTTGATCGCGGTGTTCCTCATGGTGAGGGTGGTTCAGTATCCGCCGGCCGAACGCGCGGTTCCTTCTCGCGATATCGCACTCGACTCTCGGGTGCTGCAGATCCCGGCCACGGTCGCCGGAATGGGCCGTCGCCTCCGGCCCCGTGCTCCGCGCCGCCGCTGATCTACGTCGCCGGATCGTCGGACCTCAATGAACGCCGGCAAAAACGATGGTGGCCGGCCCCCGAAGGGGTCGGCGAAAACGATGGTGGCCGGCCCCCGGAGGGGCCGGCCACTCACCGAAGTGTGATCGACAGGGATCAGGCGGCGGCCATGGCCTCCGCGATCCAGCTGTCGACGAGGTCACGGTTGTCCTCGATCCACTGGGCAGCGAGATCGAGAACGTCCGCACCGTCGGCCATCTCGACGTTCATGAGGGAGACCTCAACGACGTCCATCTGGAACAGCTCCAACATCTTCTCCACAGCCGGGTTGGCGGCGAGGAAGTCGTTGTTGGCAGCGGCGCGAATGTCGGCCGCGATCCAACCCATCTGGCAGACGCCATCGACCGAGCCCGGGCAGTTGTCCGTGCCGATTCCAGCCGTACCGGGGCGCTGGTCGTACGACTCTCCACCCTCACGGCCCGTCGGGTTCGAGTCGTCGATGACCTCGTCAACCGTCAGCCACAGGGCGTTGTCGCCGGGGCGCATCATGGTGATGTAGGCGCTCGGCGTCCAGGTGTAGGCGATGGCGGGCTCACCGGCGTCGGCCTTCTGGGCCGCCTCGGCGAACATCGCGTCGTAACCGGCGATGGTCTGCTGGATGTTCTCCCAGCCCGAGAACGCGATCTGGCTCTCGATGATGTCGTCGCAGGTCCAGCTCTCCGAGCACCCGTAGATGTCGGCGATGCCGTTCCCGGGGACCGGGTCCTGAGCGTCATAGGCCGCGATGGCCTCCGGGTTGTTGTTCAGGTCGTCGAGCGACGTGATCCCGTACTCCTCGGCGAAGGCCTTGGAGATCAAGTAACCCTGAAGACCTCCGGCCATCATCATCTCACCGACGACGGTCACGTGGTCACCGACGAGCGAGCCGTCAGGCAGCTCGTTGTCAAGCCAGGACTGGTGGCCGGGCATCCAGGAGTTGATCCAGAAGTCGGCATCTCCCTGCGCCATCGCGAGGAACGCGTTGGCGGGGCCGAGCTCGGTGTCCTTCGGATCCGAGACGGTGTAGCCCATCTCCTCAAGGATCATCTTGATCGTGTAGGCGTTCGGGTCTTCGGTGGACCAGTCAGCCTTCGCCATGGTGACGCTCACGCCCTCACCAGGCAACGCCATCTCAGCGGGCTCCTCAGCCGGTTCCTCAGCAGCAGCGGGCTCCTCAGCCGGCTCCTCAGCAGCAGCGGGCTCCTCAGCCGGCTCCTCAGCAGCGGCAGGCTCCTCAGCAGGCGCGGGAGCGTCGGCGCTGTCGTCGTCGCCTCCGCAAGCCGCGAGGATGAGGCTGACAGCCGCGAATGACGCGACCAGTGCTTTCCTCTGTCTCTTCATATGGTTACCCCTCCTTAGGGTGTGGTTGCTCCGTTCACTCCGCGGCGTCACGCTGCCTCAGGAGCTCACTGTTGCTTTCTCCTCGTCGTCGACGGCAACCGCCGCCTCCGACTCGGAACCTCCGGGGGTCTCGCCCCCGACCGAAATGTCTCGGTAGATCTTGGCGCGCTCAAAGCCCTTCACGAGACCGCTCCCGGCGGCGAAGAGCAGCGAGCCGACGAACATCGCGAACATTGCGCCGACACCGCTGTAGTAGTTCTGATCGGCGACTCGGACGAGGGTGGCGACAAAACCAAGCGAGAACCCAGCGATACCGAGGCCGAGGCCCATCGCTACGGTTCCGCCGATCCAACGGCGCCGATCGCCAAATCCGGCCGCGCCGGCCGCGACCGCCGCTCCCACCGTTCCGGCAAGACCGAACACGAGCGTCCAGGTGCCGAGACCCACGCCAGCCGGATCGCTGCCGTCGATGATAATCCTCTCGTCCTGCTTCGCCCTGGCCCGGATCACCTGGATCTCGGTAGCGGCGACGCCTGGATCGATCTCGCCAGCCTTCGCCGCCGCCTTCACCGCATCCATCTCCGCCTGGATCTCAGGGGTCATCACGACGCCACCGCGTTCATCGAGGTGCCACATCGAGAAAATGGAAACGACGGCCATCAGAGCGGCGATGACACCAAGCACGATCGGGCCTCCGGCGACCCGGCGACGGAGGGGACGGTGTGGACCGTAGGCGCCCACCGCCATCCACGACAGCGAGGCCACCACGGCGACCACCGCGCCGACGAAGGAGACCCAAGCCCCCGTACCGACGGAGTAGTCGGGGGTGAAGGCACTCGGGCGGGCGATGACGTAGCCGAAGGAGGTGAGCAGTGCGGCGATGGAACCGAAGGTGATCCCGTCGGCGGAGAACCATCGGGCCTTCCCTCGTCCGCTCAGGACCGCGAGACAGGCCACCCCGATGAAGATGGCGAGGAAGCCGATGATGAACGAGAACCAAGAGCCGCCCTCCGCGGCCAAGCCACTGAACGACTGACCCGTGAGTTCGACGTCATCGCGGCGACCGTATGCACTGAGTCCGGGGCCTCCGGCGGCCCACGTCATCGGGATACCTAGGAGCATGATCACGGCGCCGGCGAGGGTGACCACGACCCGACCACGCTCGCCGGAGGAGAGCGGTGCTTCGTCGCCCTCTGCAGAGACCTCGTGGTCGTCGCGGCTTGCCGCGGGATTGAAGTCGGGATCGATAAGGAGTTGCTCGGGCTCCTTGCGGGCCTTCCATGCGGTGCTCATGCGCGTGAACAGACTCTTGCTGCCCGCTTCGGTCTGGGAGATGCGGTCGAGGATGACGGCAAGCAGGAAGAAGCTGAGGCCGGCCGCGGCGGCGAGGTTGACGTCCTGCTGGCCGAGCGCGCGGAACAGCAACGCGCCGAGACCGCCAGCACCGAGGATCGCCGCGATACCGAGCATCGAGAACGCCAACAGGAGCGTCTGGTTGATCCCGGTCATGATCGCTGGACGTGCGAGCGGCAACTGGACATCGCGCAGCACGCGCAACTCGTTCGCCCCGTAGGCACGGCTTGCCTCGACGACATCCTCGGGCACTCCGCGGATGCCGAGGTTGGTGAGACGGATGAGCGGGGGCAAGGCGAACACCATCGTCGCCATGGTCGCTGACACCCGACCGACACCCCAGAAGTAGACGAAGGGCAACAGGTAGACGAAGGCGTGGATGACCTGCATCGCGTCGAGCGTCGGTCTCATGACCTTCCAGACCGATTCGAATCGACCGGAGAGGATTCCGAGAGGTATGCCAATGATGATGCAGACAATGACCGCCACGAGGATGAAGCCGATGGTTCGCGCGGTCTGGATCCAGAACTCCTGGCCGAGCAGGCCGCAAAGCACGAGCCCGACGGCGGTGCCGACCGCAACGGTCAGGTTGCGCACCAGCCAGGCGATGCCGAACATGATGACAACGACATAAAGCCACGAGATCGACAGCAGGAAGTTGTCGACGATGTTCTCGAGGAGGAACTCGAAGGGCCAGGCGATCCCGTCGAGCACCCCTTCGAGATTGAGGGTGGTCCAATTGACCGTCTCCTCGATCCACGATCCGAAGGGGATCAGGTACTCGTCGAGCACCTCGGCGTCAGTGAGGCCGGGGCCGGCGTCGGTCTGCGTGGGGAACATCAGAGGAATACCTCCCGCTCGAAGCCGTCGATGAGGCTCTCGACCCGGCCGAGCTCCTCCATGATGTGACGAGGGTCGAGGTTGCCGACGAGTCGGCCATCGTCGTCGACAACGGCGATCGGCAGGCCACGACCGGCCGAGGCGTAGACCTCGTTGAGCGTCTGACGCGCCCCCGCGGTTTCGAAGTCGGACCGGAGCGCGTCCTCGAGGCGGTCGCTACCCATCTCGATGGAGCGCAACCCGTCGGCGACGGTCAGCACGGCGACCGGGCGACCAACGTCATCGAGCACGAAGGCTCCGGCGCGATCGGACACCCGCTTCACGGCTTCACCGAGTGTTGAGGACCGATCGACCGGCTGCGGCTCGACCATCACGTCGCTGACCAAGATGACGCGACCCTGGTCGACGTCTTGGACGAACTCAGCGACGTAGCCGGTGGCCGGCTTGGTGAGGATTTCCTCGGGGGTGCCGATCTGCACGATGCGACCACCGCGCATGATGCACACCCGGTCGCCGATGCGGAGCGCCTCGTTGAGATCGTGAGTGATGAAGAGGATCGTCTTACGAAGCTTCTTCTGGATCGCCATCATCTCGTCCTGCATCTGGCGACGGATCAGCGGGTCAAGGGCGCTGAACGCCTCGTCCATCAGGAGGATGTCGGGATCGCTCGCGAGGGCCCGAGCCAGACCGACGCGCTGCTGCATGCCACCGGAGAGCTGCGAGGGCATCGATGAGGCGTACGGCTCGAGACCAACCAAAGATAGGGCTTCGAGAGCTTTCTGATTCCGAGTGTCGCGGTCGACACCTTGGACCTCGAGGCCGTAACCGACGTTGTCAATCACGGAGCGGTGTGGGAAAAGAGCGAAGTGCTGAAAGACCATGCCCATCTTTTCGCGGCGGAGCTCTTGAAGGGCCCGGCCCGAGAGGGTCTGCACATCAACATCGTCGACCCAGACATGGCCGGCGGTGATGTCGTGGAGCTTGTTGACGGTGCGGATCGCGGTCGACTTTCCTGACCCTGACAGACCCATCACCACGAAGATCTCGCCCTCTGCGACCTCGAAATTGACGTCGGCGAGCCCAACAACGTGGTCGGTCAGCGACTGGACCTCATCCTTGGATGATCCCGCTTTCGCAAGGGCGAGAGCCCTTCCGCGTGGCTGTGAGCCGAAGATCTTGTAGACGCCCTCGAGGCGGATTTTGGTACTCAATGCACTGATTACCCCCGCAAAGACCATAGTTGGCCAATGTGACCGGCGCCACCGACCTGCCGAATCACTTGGTCACAAACGCGGCTCGGACCGACTGGGAACAGTTCAGCGACGGCGACGCCGGGCGGCGCGATTCCCGCCACCGCCGGTTCGCGATGACGGCGCGACGGCTCTCGCTGTGCGCGACTCCCCGGTCCGGTAGGGGCGGGCCCTGAACCACAGGTTGCAGGCCCACTTCTCCCCGTCGCCAACGGGCATGCCACCGTGCAGTGAGCGCGGGTGGAGATTCGTCTCCTCATCGGCGATGTTGTGGAAGATCACGAGTCGGCCCGGCTTCGCCTCGACCTCGAGCTCGAGCTTGGGGAAGGAGGTGCCTCCCCCACCCGCCGGCTCATTGAGGTACATGAGCGCTGTCAGCACCCGCTGACCACCGTTCTCGGTTCGAAGCCGCCCCTTCTCCGTTGACAGGTCCCAACCGTCGAAGTGCGGGCGGTACTCCTGGCTCTCGGCGTAGTGGACGACCTGCATCGACTCGCTGTGATGCACGGGAATATCGACCAGTTCGCTCACGCGATTAACGACGCCGGTGACCGTCGGCGAGTCGGCATAACGGACCCATGCCACCGAACCGGTTCGCGCGGTGGAGGTCGTGTTCACCTTGGTCGAGGTCACCTTCGCCGCCTCGAGGCGCGGACGGGCGATCTCGACGATCTCGGAGCGCTCATCGCACGAGAGGAAGTCGTCAATGACCCAGACGATCGGATCGGCGGCGAGGCCGACGCCAACCGGATACTCCTCTTTCAACCGCATGGCGACATTCTCGCACGCGTTCCCAAGGCGGTCACTACGTCACGTTCAGCGGTCGACGCCACACCGATCAGCGGAAGAGATCGCGCTCGGAGTCGCGGATCACCGGAGCCATCGTCGCGTCGTCGTCGACCTCGTATTCGAATCCGCGAACTACCGCCACCGGCACCCGAGAGGTGTTCCCTTTCACCAACTCAGCGGCTGACGCGACCTCGTCCGCCACGCAGAGCTCTTGCACTCGGAACTCGTGACCGTGCGGATCGACCTCACCGATGTAGGAGCGCAACGGATGCATGCCGGCGATCCCGATCGCCACATCGGTCTGCCCCTCACGCCAGGGACGGCCGAAAGTGTCGCTCACGATCACCGCGACCTCGGCCCCCGAAGCCGCACGGAGACCGTCACGGATGCGCGCAGCCGAGGCATCGGAGTCCTCCGGCAGCACCACGACGCGCCCGTGCGCTCCGCTCGACGACTGGTCGACGCCGGAGTTCGCGCATACAAGTCCGTGGTGGGTCTCGGTGATCAACACCGGTCCGATCTGGCGAACGATGCGACGCGATTCCGAGAGCACCACCTCGACGACCCGAGCGTCCTTCTCCCAGCGGTTCGCCCACTCGACGGCGAACGGTGACGGGGAGACGTCCTCAAGGTCGATGACTCGACCCTCGGCTTTCGACACGATCTTCGAGGTGACGACGACGATGTCGCCGTCGACGAGATCGACCGCCGCGGCGATCATCGCGGCAAGATCATCACCCGGCGCGATCTCGGGCAGGCCCGCTACCGGTATCAGTTCGACACCCATCGGCGGCACGGTACCCGGCGATACCGTGGGCGCATGCGTTCCTGGTCGTCCCGTCGGTGGGCGTTCGCGGCGGGCGGATCGGTCGTCACCGCGCTCGCGCTCGGACTTCCTACCGATGTCATCCCGAATCCGGTCTTCGGTCGGCCGGTTCCGGTCACTTGGTGGTCGGTGCCGGTGTTGGTGGTGTCGTCGATCCTCGCTGGATTGCTGATCGCGACCTATGTGCGCGACGGTGAGTCACCAGCTGACGACCCCACCCGGGAACGCGTCGGTGGCCTCGGTGGCCTGCTGACCTTCTTCGCGATCGGTTGCCCGGTCTGCAACAAACTCGTCGTGATCGCCCTCGGCACCACCGGCGCGCTCGACTGGTTCGCCCCTACTCAGCCGTGGCTCGCCGTCATTTCGATCGCACTGCTCGCCGAGGCACTCCGCCGGCGGCTCCAATCGGCTGACCGGTGCGCGCTTCCATCCGGCTCGACCTCCGACGCCGATCACGAACCGGCCAACATGTCGTCATGAGCGCGCTGCCCGGAGTCTCCGAGACGTTCGACCCTGAGGCCTGGGAGGTCGTGCCCGGCTTCGACTTCACCGACATCACCTACCACCGGGCGAAGTCGACCGGCGCGGTTCGTATCGCGTTCGACCGGCCGGAGATCCGCAACGCCTTTCGGCCCCACACCGTCGACGAGCTCTATCGGGCCCTCGACCACGCCCGCATGTCCAGCGACATCGGCTGTGTCATCTTGACCGGCAACGGACCATCACCGCGCGACGGCGGCTGGGCGTTCTGCTCCGGAGGCGATCAACGGATCCGAGGGCGCTCCGGTTATCAGTACGCCTCCGGAGAGACCGCCGACACCGTCGATCCGGCCCGCTCCGGGCGACTGCACATCCTCGAGGTGCAGCGCCTGATCCGCTTCATGCCGAAGGTCGTCATCTGCGTCGTGCCGGGATGGGCCGCTGGTGGTGGCCACAGCCTTCATGTGGTGTGCGATCTCACCCTCGCTAGCCGGGAGCACGCCCGCTTCAAGCAAACCGATGCCGATGTCGCCTCCTTCGACGGCGGCTACGGGTCCGCCTATCTCGCGAAGATGGTCGGCCAGAAGTTCGCCCGCGAGATCTTCTTCCTTGGCCGCGAGTACACCGCCGAGCAGATGCACCACATGGGCGCCGTCAACGAAGTGGTCGACCATGCGCGCCTCGAGGCTGTCGCCCTCGAATGGGCGGAGACGATCTGCTCGAAGAGCCCGACGGCCCAGCGGATGCTGAAGTTCGCCTTCAACCTGACCGACGACGGTCTCGTCGGTCAGCAGGTGTTCGCTGGGGAAGCGACCCGCCTCGCCTACGGCACCGATGAGGGAGCCGAGGGTCGTGACGCCTTCCTCGAGAAGCGCCCTCCGGACTGGTCGCCCTTCCCCTACCACTTCTGACGTCGGGGCGAACGTTGGCGTTCATCCGCATCGAAGCGGTCGACGACGAGCGCCTCGCCGTCTTCCGACTGCGCGAGCGAGGGCTCACCACTCGAGCTGACAAACGAGACGACACCGGCGCAGGGCTGTTCCTCGCCGAGGGTGACCTCGTGGTCTCCCGGGCCCTCGAGGCCGGCTGTGAACCGCTCGCCGCCCTCGCGGATGCCGACCGAGTGCCGGCGGTCGCCGAACGCCTTGGCATCGACGTCTTCATCGGCGGCGACGAGATCCGGCGGTTAGTCACCGGTCTCGGTATGCCACATCCGATCGTCGCCGTGTTCCACCGACCCGCACGACCATCTCCCGCCGCTCTTCTCTCGCGGTGCCACCGGCTCGTCGTCGCTGAACGGGTCGACAATCCGGCCAATATCGGCGGCATCGTGCGCAACGCCGCGGGGCTCGGGTGGGACGGGCTACTCCTCGACGCGACGAGCGCCGATCCGCTCAGCCGGCGCGCGCTCCGCGTCGCGATGGGCACCGCATTCACCCTTCCCCACGCCCGCACCCCTGACCTCGCCGAACTGCTCGGTGGCCTCGACATCGACCTGCTCGCGCTCACTCCTGACCCTGATGCCGAGGCGATCGATGTCGTGGCAGGTCAGCTCGACCCGCGGCGTCCCCGCGCCGTGCTGATCGGCTCGGAGCGCGCCGGGTTGAGCGACGAGCTGCTCGAATTGGCCCGCGGTGTGCGGATACCGATGGCCGACGGTGTCGACTCGCTCAACGCCGCTGCTGCTTCAGCGGTTGCCTGTCACGTGCTGCGCTGACGACCGCGCTGCCGCCGACGCCCACTCGACACCGAACCCGGTGTCGGATCGAATCGGAAAGTCCGCACCGCGGCGACAGCTCCGAGCACACCCCAGAGGGCGACCACCGCGAGCGCGCTCGCATCCGGGGTGGTCGCCGGATCGATCGGATGGAACGACGCCTGGAACGACTCGGCGAACGGTTTCAGCGGGAACACGTCGCCAAGGAGGTCGAGCCATCGCGGCGGGTCCTCGAGGGGAATGAAGATGTTCGAGATGAACGCGAGCGGGAGGATGGTCGCGTTCGCGACCGCCGGAGCGGAGTCGGCGCTCGACACAGCCGAGGAGATCGCCATGCCGAGCGCGGCGAAGGAGAGCACGCCGACGATGAAGGTGAGGAGCGCGTTCGGCAGAGCCGCCGCGTCGACCTCGAGCCCGTAGGCGAGGACACCGACGATGAGCAGCAACAGGGCGCCGAGGACTGCGACGACCAGCGCGCCAAGCATCTGACCGAGAATGAGCACCGGCACAGGCAACGGAGTCGACCGCCAGCGTTTCAAGATCCCTTCCTCGCGCCGCACCGGGACGGTGTTGGCCAAGTTGGTGTAGGTGGCCGACACCGCGGTGAAAGCTGCGAGAGCGCCGGTGTAGAACTGCCGCGTCGGCCACTCCCCTGCCGGCGATGCCACGGTTGAGTCGCCGAAGACCGCGTTGAACACCACGAGCATGATGAGCGGCAACGCGATCGTGAAGAACAGCCCGATCGGGACCCGCAAGAAGAGCCTCACCTGATGTCGGACCTGCGTGAGGATGAGCGCCCCGACGCCCGGCCATGTTCCCCGGTCACTCACCCTCGGCTCCTCCGACGAGATCGAGGAACACCTGCTCGAGGCTCGGCTGCGCGACCGACCAGGAGTCGATGTCGACTCGCTGCTCGACCGCCCAACTGGTCAGCGCGTGCAGCGCGGCCGTGACCTCGGCGGTGAGCAGCTCGATTCGGCCGTCAACCAGCCGAACGCGATTGCCGAGCGTCTCGGCGAGACGGGTGGCCGCGGCGAGCTCGTCCTTGCCACCACCGCAGCGGAACGACACGAGAGTGCGACCCGAACGGCGCTGCAGGTCAGCGGGTGTGCCCTCCACGATGAGCCGCCCGGCTGACATGACACCGACCCGGTCAGCGAGATGCTCAGCCTCATCGAGGTAGTGGGTGGTGAGCACCACGGTCATCCCGTCAGAGCGAAGCGCGTCGACGAGTTCCCAAGCCCGTCGACGGGCTGAGGGGTCGAAGCCGGTGGTCGGTTCGTCGAGGAATAGCAACTCGGGCGACCCGACGATGCCGAGCGCCAGGTCGAGCCGTCGGCGTTGCCCACCCGACAAGGTGCCGCAGCGAGCCTCGGCTCGGTCGCCGAGCCCGACCAACTCGAGCACCTCACCAACTGGCCGGGGCCGTCGGTAGACGGCGCCGTAGAGGGCGACCGCCTCGGCGACGGTGATTTGACGCTCCACACCGGTGGACTGCAGCACGATGCCGATGCGATCTCGGAGGTCTCGGGAGGCGTCGGCCGGATCGTGGCCGAGCACCCGCACCGAACCTGAGGTTCGAGTGCGCAGGCCCTCGAGCACCTCGATCGTCGAGGTCTTACCGGCGCCGTTCTCACCGAGCAGCGCGTAGACCTCGCCGCTCGCGATGTCGAGATCGAGACGGTCGACAGCGCGCAGATCGCCGTATTCGACGACGAGATTCTCAACGGTGATCGCGCTCACTGCACCAATCCGAGCTGATCGTCGTTGCGGAGGTGCTCGGCAGCCGGCACGAAGTAGTTGAGGAGCTCAGCGGCGACCTCGGGGCCGTCGGCGCGTCCCTCGCAGGTCCGCTCGATGGCCGCGGCCATGTGCACGAGCCAGCGGTCGCGCTCGGCCTCACCGACCCGGAAGGGCATGTGCCGCATGCGCAGGCGTGGATGTCCGCGGGTCTCCATATACGTCGTCGGCCCTCCCCAGTATTGGATGAGGAACAGTCGAAGTCGCTCCTTCGCCGGCTCGAAGTCGGGAAAGTCAGGGTAGAGCGGCGCGAGCAGCTCGTCAGTGGCGATGCCCTCGTAGAACGCGGCGACCAGTTCGCCGAAGAAATCCTCGCCAACCCGGTCGTAGAGCATCGGGAGGTCGTCGGCCACGCGTCGAGCCTACGGGCACCTCATGAATCGAAGGACGGGTTGTCCCACTCCTCGAAGATGGCGTCGAAACCGTCGCTCACCCGGTCGGTGAACACCGGGTCGCGGCGGTCGAAGAACGAGGCGATCCCCTCGCGCACATCGGCGCTGCGACCGCGGGTCGCGATCGCCCGACTGTCGACCCGATGCGCGGCCATCGGATGGTCGGCGCCGAGCATCCGCCACATCATTTTGCGGGTCGCGGCCACCGAGACCGGCGCCGACTTTGCGGTCATCCGATGGGCAAGTTCTCGGGCAGCGGGCAGGAGATCATCTGGTTCGTGGAGGCTGCGCACCAGACCGCCGGCCAGGGCTTCTTCAGCGTCGAACACCTCACCAGAGGCAGCCCATTCCATCGCTCGGGAGATGCCGACGAGGCGCGGCAAGAACCAGCTCGACGCCGCCTCGGGCACGATCCCGCGACGGGCGAACACGAAGCCGAAACGCGCGGCGGTACTGGCGAGACGCACGTCCATCGGCAGGGTCATCGTCACCCCAACACCGACGGCTGCTCCATTGATCGCGCCGATCACGGGTTTCAGCGACTCGAAGATGCGAAGCGACACCGTTCCGCCGCCATCGCGCGGAACGCCGTTGACCCCGATCACCGGGCTCCCGCCCCGCGAGAAGGTCTCCTCCCCCGATGACAGATCAGCGCCAGCGCAGTAGGCCCGACCGGCTCCAGTGAAGATCACCGCGCGAACGTCGTCGTCGGCGTCGGTGCGATCGAGAGCGTCGAGGATCTCGTTCCGCATGCGCTCGGTGAACGCGTTCATCTTGTCGGCTCGGTCGAGGGTGATCGTCGCGATGCCGTCGTCGACGCCGAGGCTGATGTGCGCGTACTCGTCGGGTTCCATCGTCACATCCTGTTCGATCCGGCCGACCGGACCGTCACTGGGTCAGACGTCGAGGAATCTCGATGCGGCAGTTCCCGAGCCGACCGTTCCGACGATCGAGCCGAACACCAAGATGATGAGGGCGACCTGCCACTGGTAACCGTCGACAACGACGAGGGCGGTCATCCCGGAGTTGTCGGGGAAGCCCTGCACGCCAGCGGTCCAGCGGTCGTTAATGAACCAGAGCGCACCCGAGGCGAGCACACCGCCGATCAAGCCGTGCAGGAGGCCCTCGAGCATGAACGGCAGGCGGATGAACCAGTCGGTGGCTCCGACGAGTTTCATGACCTCGATCTCGCGGCGTCTCGCGAACATGGCCGTGCGAATCGTGTTCCAGATGAGGAGCGAGGCAGCCGCCATCAGCGCGATCCAAAGACCCGTCGTGTAGGTGGACACGAATCCCTGCAGTTCGCTGATGAGGTCGAGTTGCTCCTCGGCGAGTTGCACCGTGTTCACGTTGGGCAGGCCGAGGTAGCGGTCGCGGAGTCCACGGAGGATGTCGACCTGGGTGGCGTCCATCGGCACCACCTTGTATTGGGTGGTGATGTTCTCAGCGGTGAGGAGTTCCCGGGTCGTCGGATCACCGGCGAGGAGTCGGTCGGCATCGGCGAGCGAGCAGGTGACATCGCAGTACCGCCACGAGTCGATCGTGATGCCCTCCTGCTGAACGAGGGCCTCCTCGATCACCGCGCGCTGAGCGTCACCGGCTCCGGCATTGACGTGCACGATCATCTCGACTCCGCCCTCCCACTGAGCGAGCAGGTTGTCGAAGCCGTGCTGAATGATCAGCGTGAGCCCGAAGATCAGCAATGAGACCGCCGCGGTGATGACCGCCGCGACGGTGAGGGTCAGGTTGCGTTGAAAGCTCGCCGCCGTCTCGCGCAGCACATAGGCGATACGGGAGATCACTGGTAGACGCCCCGGGCCTGGTCGCGGACGATCGTTCCGCGATCGAGCTGAATGACCCGCTTACGCATCGAGTCGACGATGCGCTGGTCGTGGGTGGCCATCACCACCGTCGTACCGGTGGCGTTGATGCGATCGAGAAGGCGCATGATTCCCTCGCCGGTCGCCGGGTCGAGGTTGCCGGTCGGCTCGTCGGCGATGAGGATCAGCGGGCGGTTCACGAAAGCCCGAGCCACCGAGACGCGCTGCTGCTCACCACCGGAGAGCTGATCGGGGAATCGGTCCTCCTTGCCGGCGAGACCGACGAGCTCGAGCACGGCGGGTACCTGCTGGGTAATCACATGCTTCGGCCGGCCGATCACCTCGAGGGCGAAGGCGACGTTCTCGAACACGGTCTTGTTGAGCAGGAGTTTGTAGTCCTGGAAGACGTTGCCGATGTTGCGGCGCAGCATCGGGACCCGGTTGGCCGGCATGTCAACGATGTTGCGACCGGCGACCCACACCGCACCGAGTTCCGGTCGCTCCTGGCGGTTGAGAAGGCGAAGCAGGGTCGACTTCCCTGAGCCGGATGGCCCGACTAGGAACACGAATTCTCCCTTGGCCACCTCGAAGCTCGCATCGCGGAGGGCGATGACCTCCTCCGAATACGACTTCGTCACGTTCTCGAGACGGATCATGTCGCACCGAGGGTAGCGGTGGGCTTCGTCGGAGGCGGGGCAGGCCGATGAGGGATCAGGCGGAGCGACGCCAACGGAGGAATCCCTCCATGAACACGTCGAGGTCGCCGTCGAGGACAGCGGCGACGTTGCCCGACTCGACCTCGGTGCGCAGGTCCTTCACCATCTGATACGGCTGCATGACGTAGGAGCGGATCTGGCTTCCCCAGCCGACCTGCGCCTGCTTGCCGGCGATCGAGTCGAGTTCGGCTTGGTGCTCCTCCTCGATCCGCGCGGCGAGCATCGCCTTCAAGCGACCCATCGCCTTCTCGCGGTTCTGCAACTGCGAGCGCTCCTCCTGAGAGGCCGCGACAAGCCCGGTCGGCTCGTGGATCAACCGCACCGCCGAGGAGGTCTTGTTGATGTGCTGACCGCCTGCACCCGAGGCGCGGAACACCTCCATGCGGATGTCGCTCTCGTTGATCTCGAGATCGGGGGCATCCATCACCGGCCACACCTGCACGGCCGCGAAACTCGTCTGACGGCGACCCTGATTGTCGAAAGGGCTGATCCGCACCAGTCGATGGGTGCCTCGCTCGGAGGTCATCAGGCCGTAGGCGTAGCGACCGGTCAGGGTGAACTCGGCCGAGTTGATCCCGGCCTCGGTGCCCTCGGAGAAGTAGTTCACCTCGACATCGAAGCCGCGGCTCTCCGCCCAGCGCGAGTACATGCGCAGCAGCATCTCGGCGAAGTCCTGAGCGTCGACACCACCATCCTTGGCGTTGATTTGGACGATGCATGCGCTGTCGTCGTGCTCGCCAGTGAACAGGCTCCTCAATTCGAGTTGATCGAGTCGAGCCGACAGCGCGGCAAGCGAGCCGGCGATCTCGTCCTCTTGGGTCTCGTCGTCGAGTTCGCGGGCCAACTCGTGCAGCACCTCGGCATCGGAGAGGTCACGAGCGAGACCGTCGTAGATGTCGATGTCGTCTTTGACGGCGGCGTAGTCGCTGTTGACCTGCTTGGCCCGCTCGGCATCGTCCCACAGGTCGGGACGGCCAATCTCGGCTTCGAGTTCGACGAGGCGGTTCCTGGCCTCCTCGATGCCGAGATAGCCGGATGCTTCGGTGACGCGACGCGCGACGTCGCGCAGTTCATCGGTGAAGTCGCGCATGGACGGCCCTCAGCTCGAGCCGTGACAGAGCTTGAACTTCTTGCCCGATCCGCACGGGCAGGGCGCGTTGCGCGGTGTCTTGTCGAACGCGTCCTTGACCACGGTCTGCTGTTTGGCCGGGGTGGCGGTCGGCTGCACCGGGGCCGGCGCTCCGGAGGACTCGGCGGCGGCCGCGGCCCTCGCCGTGTCGAACCCGCTCGCGGTCGCGTCCTCGCTCGAGGTCTGCTGAAGGTTGAGCACCTTCGGAGTCAAGGTCGGCTGCTCGGGCTGAGCGACCTGCACGTGCATGACGTAGCGGACGAAGTCGCGGGCGATACCGGTCATCATCGAACCGAACATCTGGAAGCCCTCGCGCTGCCATTCGGTGAGCGGGTCCTTCTGCCCCATTGCCCGGAGGTTGATGCCGCCCTGGAGGTAGTCCATCTCCTCAAGGTGCTCACGCCAGCGCTGATCGATGATGCGCAACATGACCTGGCGTTCGACCTGACGCATGGTGTCCTCGCCGAGTTCGACCTCACGTTGCTCGTAGTGGCCAAGGGCCTCGGCCATGATCGCCTCGCGGAGCTCGTCAGAGGACTCCGCCGTCGACATCGCGGGGGCCGTCAACGTGGTCGGCCAATAGAGCGTGAGTTCGCGCGCAAGGCCGTCGAGGTCCCATTCGTCAGTGGCCACTGAGGCGCAGTTGGTCGCGATGAGATCATCGACCGCTTCACCGAGGTAGTCGAGGGCGGTCGCCTTGAGATCCTCTCCAGTGAGGATCTGGTCGCGGCGCCGGTAGATCACCTTGCGCTGCTCGTTCATGACCTCGTCGTATTTGAGGACGTTCTTTCGCACCTCGGCGTTCTTCTGCTCGACGGTGGTCTGGGCACGCTCGATGGCCTTAGTGACCATCTTCGCCTCGATGGCCTCGTCGTCGTCGAAGCGCCCCATCGCCCACTGGAGGGCGCCGGTGGCGAACAGCCGCATGAGTTCGTCGTCGAGGCTGAGATAGAAGCGGCTTTCGCCGGGGTCTCCCTGACGGCCGGAGCGCCCGCGGAGCTGGTTGTCGATACGTCGTGAGTCGTGACGTTCCGAACCGATCACGTAGAGGCCGCCGAGCTCACGCACCTTCTCGCCTTCGGCGGCGCACTCCGGGGCGAACCGCGCGTGATGACGCTCGAGGCTGACAAGGGCGGCGGCACGCTGCTCGCGAAACTCCTCAGGCATCTCCTCAAGCGGGTGCGGGAGGGCGTAGTCGTCGGCGAGGAGCGCCTCGTCGAAGCCCTCCTTCAGCACTTCGCGACGCGCGAGAAGTTCAGGGTTGCCGCCGAGCACAATGTCGACACCTCGACCGGCCATGTTGGTAGCGACCGTCACCGAGCCAAGACGGCCGGCTTGGGAGACAATCTCGGCTTCGCGGGTGTGCTGCTTGGCGTTGAGGACCTCGTGGTCGATGCCTCGTTCGCGCATCATTCGCGAGAGCAGTTCGGACTTCTCAACGCTGACCGTGCCGACGAGCACCGGTTGGCCCTTCTCGTGGCGTTCGAGGATGTCGTCGATGACGGCGGCGAACTTGCCGATCTCACCCTTGAAGATGAGGTCGGCCTGGTCGAGTCGGGCGACCGGCCGATTCGTCGGGATGGGAACCACGCCGAGGCCGTAGGTGCCCATGAGCTCGGCCGCCTCGGTGGAGGCGGTGCCGGTCATGCCGGCGAGCTTGGAGTACATGCGGAAATAGTTCTGGAGGGTGATCGTGGCGAGGGTTTGGTTCTCCTCTTTGATCTTCACGCCCTCTTTGGCCTCGACGGCCTGGTGGATGCCCTCGGACCAACGGCGACCGTCGAGGATGCGACCGGTGAACTCGTCGACGATCTTCACCTCGCCACCCTGAACGATGTAGTCCTTGTCGCGGCGGTAGAGCTCCTTGGCCTTGAGCGCTACCGAGAACTGGTGCACCAGGTTGGCCGACACGTCGTCGTAGAGGTTGTCGACCTCGAGGGCGGCCTCGACCTTGGAGATGCCGGCCTCGAGCGGCACCACGACCCGCTTGTCCTCCTCGACCTCGTAGTCGACGTCGCGTTCGAGGGTGCGCACGATCGAAGCGAAGCGGTAGTAGAGCTTCGCGGCGTCGCCGACCCGACCGGAGATAATGAGCGGGGTGCGGGCCTCGTCGATGAGGATCGAGTCGACCTCGTCGACGATGCAGAACTCATGGCCGCGCTGGACCTTGTCCTCGAGGCGCCCCGCCATGTTGTCGCGGAGGTAGTCGAAGCCGAGTTCGTTGTTGGTGCCGTAGGTGATGTCGCAGACGTAGTTGCGGCGTTTCTCAGCCGGCGAGGTCTGGAATCCGGGGACGACGAGGCCGACGGTGAGCCCGAGCCACCGGTGGACCTGGCCCATCCATTCGGCGTCGCGGCGAGCCAGGTAGTCGTTGACGGTGACGAGGTGGACACCACGGCCGCTCAGCCCGTTGAGGTAGGCCGGCAGAGTCGACACGAGGGTCTTGCCCTCACCGGTGCGCATCTCGGCGACCCATCCGAAGTGGAGGGCGGCGCCGCCCATCATCTGAACGTCGTAGTGGCGTTGGCCGAGCACACGGTCGGCGGCCTCGCGGGTGACGGCGAAGGCCTCGATGAGCAGGTCGTCGAGGGTCTCCCCGCGGTCGAGGCGGGCTCGGAACTCAGCGGTCTTGGCCTTGAGAGAGTCGTCGTCGAGGCGGCGGTACTCGTCTTCGAGCGCCGCGATGTCGGGAACGATGCCCTGAAGGGCCTTGAGTTTCTTTCCCTCGCCGGCGCGAAGGATGCGATCGAGGACTCCCATGCCCGAGCGAGCCTACCGGCGGTGCTTGGCCGGCTCTCCGGCGATTAGGCCGCCTGGCGAAGCGGGCGCCGGTGCCCGGTCGGACGCCGTCGAGTGCGCACCGGGGTGCCCGCAACCGCGACCGAGAGCACATCGCGCGCTCCGACCGAACGCAGGGCCGCTGAGGCCGACCCGAGGGTGGCGCCCGTGGTGGCGACATCGTCGACGAGCAGCACCGAGCGCCCCGGCTTGTCGAGACGGGCTCGGAAGCCCGGGGCCTGGAGTCGTTCAGCCCGGGAGCGTCCCGACTGCGGGCCGGAGAACTCCTCGCGGATCAAGAGACGGCGACAGGGCAGGCCGAGTTGGCGGGCCAGATGTCGGGCGATCAGCTCGGCCTGATCGAAGCCGCGCTCGCGTCGACGGGCGTCGCCGGTCGGAGCCCAAGTGACGACATCGACGTCGATGCCGGGGCGCACCCCGACCTGCTCGAGGCGCCGCCGCACGAGACCGGCGAGATGACCGGCCACCGCCCTCCGATTGTGGAACTTGAAACCGAGGACCACTCGCCGAGCCCGACCGGTGAACGGAACCGCCATGAGCACACCCGGGCGCTGAGGCGGACTCGCCAGCAAAGCGAACCGACAGGTGCGACAGATAGGAGCGCCGGGGGCATCGCAACCAGCGCAACGAACCGTGAACACCCGCGCCAGCAGCCGACCGAGGCCGACCAGCCGACGAGAACCCTCGGGGCGTTGGACAGCTCGCGCGGCCGTTGGGGACGAGAGCGGGGACGGGACCGAGGCGCGATCGAACATGCGTTCAGTCTGCGGAAGGGGTGTGACACCCTCCCTGACCGAGCCGCAGAGTCGACGCCCGCAGGTGACCGTCAGTAGCGGTAGTGCTCGGGCTTGAAGGGGCCCGAGGGCTCCACGCCGAGGTAGTCCGCCTGCTCATCGGAGAGCTTGGTGAGGCGAACTCCGAGGGCCTCGAGATGTAGGCGGGCGACCTTTTCGTCGAGGTGCTTGGGGAGCACGTAGACACCGAGCGGGTAGTTCTCCGGATGGTTGAAGAGCTCGATCTGAGCGATCACCTGGTTGGAGAACGAGCAGCTCATCACGAAGCTCGGGTGACCGGTCGCGCAACCGAGGTTTACGAGGCGGCCCTCGGCGAGCACGATCACCTGGTGGCCGTCCTCGAAACGCCACACGTCGGTACCGGGCTTCAACTCGTCGCGCACCGCACCCGAACGGGCGAGTCCGGCCATGTCGATCTCGTTGTCGAAGTGCCCGATGTTGCACACGATCGCGTTGTGCTTCATCTGGTGCATGTGATCCACCGTGACGATGTCGGCGTTACCCGTGGCGGTCACGAACAGGTCGGCCGTCGCGACGACCTCTTCAAGCGGGCGAACCTCGAGACCTTCCATCGCCGCCTGGAGGGCGTTGATCGGATCGATCTCGGTGACGATCACTCGGGCGCCCTGTCCGCGCAATGACTGCACGCAGCCCTTGCCGACGTCGCCGTAGCCGCACACCACGGCGACCTTGCCGCCGAGCATCACATCAGTGGCACGGCTGATCGCGTCGACGAGCGAGTGGCGGCATCCGTAGAGGTTGTCGAACTTCGACTTGGTCACCGAGTCGTTCACGTTGATCGCCGGGAAGAGCAGGTCGCCGTCGGCGGCCATCTTGTAGAGGCGCTTCACCCCGGTCGTCGTCTCCTCGGTGACCCCCTTGATGTGAGCCGCCATCCGAGTCCACTTCGACGGATCCGACTTCAAGGTGCGCTGGAGCAGACCGAGGATGATGGCGAGCTCGGCGTTGCCGGCCTCCGTCGGATCCGGCACCTTGCCCTCGCGCTCGTACTCGACACCCTTGTGCAACAGCAGGGTGGCGTCACCGCCGTCGTCGAGGATCATGTTCGGGCCGTCGTAGCCCTCCCAGGTCATCATCTGCTCGGTGCACCACCAGTACTCCTCGAGGGTCTCACCCTTCCAGGCGAACACGGGGACACCGCGCGGGTCGTCCTCGGTCCCGTCGGGGCCGACCACCACGGCCGCCGCGGCGTGATCCTGGGTGGAGAAGATGTTGCAGGAGGCCCAGCGGACCTCGGCGCCGAGAGCGGTGAGCGTCTCGATCAGCACCGCCGTCTGAACGGTCATGTGGAGCGAGCCCGAGATGCGGGCGCCAGCCAGCGGCTTCGAGGCACCGAACTCACGGCGGATCGCCATGAGGCCGGGCATCTCATGTTCGGCGAGGAGCATCTCCTTGCGGCCGAAGGGGGCGAGTGAGAGGTCGGCGACGCGGAAGTCGCGGTCGGCGGAGATACGGGTCTCGGTAGTGCTCATGGCGGGCTCCTCGGGAGTTCCGATCGGATGATCGGACGGTGGCCGGCTCGCGAGACGGCGCTCGCGGCCGGGTCGGTTGATGGAGTTACGGGCCGGGGCCTGCTGGCACCGATCTGTCAGCCCGCCGTGTTCACACCCTACCGAAACCGCGCGAGAGAAGGATTTTTTACCCCGTAGGGGTAACCCGTAGCAGGGGTTGGGAATGGCTTGCGAACCGCTCGCTCGACCGGTACCGCTGGAAAAGCATGAGCACCCGACGCACCACCAGAACCACTTCCTCACGACGTCCCACCGGTCGTCCCGCCACCAGAAGCAAGAGCGGCCGTCCACCCCGTCGACCGATCGACTGGGAGTGCCCTCGTTGTGGTCGCCACGTCACCACCTTGGTGCCGGTGACCGCCGCACCCACCTGCTCGGCCCACACCGGCGGTGGGGTCGCCATGGTTGAGCGGAGCCGTCGGTGAACGCGCTGTCAGTCGGCGAGCACGACGGCGCTCGCGTCGAAGAGGTAGTCGAGTTGACCGAAGGCGTTGAAGAACCGCACGCGATGTGGATCTTCCGACGGGCCGCCGTAGCGCAGGAGCGCCAAGTTGGGCACGTCGAGACCGGCGGTGATGTTCACCGACGACACCTGTGGGGGCCGGTCAGCGCCGACCGGACTCGGGTAGACGCTCAGGTAACTCGATGCCCCCGCCGAGGTCGGGTCACCACGCAGGCCGGTGGCGGTCAGGTTCCCGAGCACACCGGACTGGGCGCCGATCGGCTCACCACCGAGAGCGACATCGCCGACGAAGCCGCCGAAACTGAAATCGCGTCGACCCGACGCCGACAGCGGGGCGTCTCCCCAAGCGGGCGACCGGGTGTCGATGAGGCGAACCGGCGAGGAGAGCGGAACCACCCGACCAGCCCGCGTGGAGGCGTCGACGCCGGCGAGCAAGTAGCCGGTCACGTCGACGAGCACATCGGTCGCGCCAGCCGCGTTGTAAATGTGTATCGAACCGTCAGGACCGACCGGCACGACGGCGAGCACCGGCTTCACCTCACCAGCCGACAAGTTCAAGTTGCTGGTCGACGGCGGGGCCGCCGGCGCGCTCGGCAGCGCCGAGAGGTAGGTCGAGCGATTACCCGGGCCGGTATTCACCCCGGTGATGTTCACGACCGCTCCCACCACGTCGGCCGACGCCGGCACCGAGCCAACCCCGCGAATTGCGACAGCGAGCGAAGTCCCAGCGGTGACAGCTCCGCGCCCCTGACGGGTGTCGGCCGCACGGAAGGGTTCGACCGGCACCAGCCGGGCGCCACGTACGTCGTGACTGGAGGTCGAGAACCAGCCGAACACGTCAACAAGCACATGCGCCGTGCCGGGTCCGGCGGGGGTCACGAGCCGGAGGGTGAGCGCGCCTCCCGCTCCCGGACGCACGATCGCGGAGTTCGGCACATCTCGCCCCGCGGTGAAGTTGACGACCGAGCCACCTCGATCGGGTTCGCCGGCGCCTCGAACACTCAGGTAGCCCGACGCCGTCGGCTGCACCACGGTGATCGAAACGGCGACCGCGAGCACCTGTCCGGCGTCGGCGGGCAGTCCGCCGAGACCGACGACCGGCACGGTTACCTCTCCCCCGCCGGGCGCCGTGGGTGGGGCGGCGCCGGAACGAGAGTCGAACACGCGAGCCGGCGTCACCGGGTGGTACTCACCACCGGCGCCGAGCGAGGCGGCCGCGAGCGCGGATGGGCCTCCGCCGATGGGGACGGCCTGTGCGATCACTACGGTCGACGCGATCGCGACGAGCGTCGCGAGGACGGCCGTGAATCGTCGGGCCGGTCTCACGGGTCGGGTCGGTCAGGAGTCGGCGAGGGCGATGAGACGAGCCAGTTCGGCCTCGTCAACCGTGGTCGCTTCCTCGATCAACATCACCGGGATACCACCGCGAACGGCG
>Ga0208785_1000198_pt1:0-20000 | contig 26640 bp, 21 predicted proteins | sample DEB08_DNA_2_FD_185499 | JGI IMG/M metagenome (GOLD analysis project Ga0208785, IMG submission 185499) | Aqueous microbial communities from the Delaware River and Bay under freshwater to marine salinity gradient to study organic matter... | ecosystem: Environmental > Aquatic > Marine >...
AAGCGACATCGGGTTTCGCAAAGATCTTTCAGGGGCGGGCGCAGAGCGAAACGTCATTGAGAAGGTGCGTATGGCGACCGAGATTGGCGGTATCAACGGCGCCCGCCCCTTAAAGTTAAGTATGCCGGTGATGATTGCGCCGATGAGTTATGGCGCCTTGAGTCGATCAACCAAGTACGCCATTGCTCTGGGCTCAGCGATGTCCGGCATTGCTGAAAACACGGGCGAGGGCGGCATGAGCGACGCCCAGCGAGATGCGGCAGGGCAACTGATATTTCAATGCTTGGGCGGCCGCTTAGGCTGGAATATCCACGATATGCGACGAGCCGACGCGCTGGAGATTTATATCTCTCAAGGCGCCAAGCCAGGCCTTGGGGGGCAGTTGATGGCGAAGAAAGTCACGCCAGAGCTCGCCAAGATTCGTGGTATCCCAGCCGGGATCGACCTGCGCTCACCGTCTAGGCACCCGGACATTCTCGGCGCCGATGATCTGGTCATTAAGGTGGAAGAGTTCCGAGAGGCAACCGGATATCAGTTGCCGGTAAGTGTGAAGCTCGGTGCGGGACGGATCCGCGATGACATCAAGATTGCCTCAAAAGACGGGTTCGATTTCGTGGAGTTGGACGGCATGCAGGGCTCCACCGGAGCGGGAAGTGCAGAGGTAATCGACAATGTCGGTATTCCCACGTTGCCCGCCATCATTGAAGCGCTTGAAGCGCTTGAAGAGATCGGGGCGCGAGACAAGATTCAGTTGGTATTGATGGGCGGTCTTCGTGACGGCGTAGATGCGGTAAAAGCACTCTGTCTCGGTGCAGATGCCGTCGCCTTCGGCACGTCAGTCATTGTGGCCGGGGGTTGCATCTCATGTATGCAGTGTCATGTCGGACAGTGTGTGACCGGCATTGCCACGCAGGATCCGGAGCACGAGAAACGCTACAAACCTGAAGTCGAGGCCAACAACATTCATCGTTTCCTCGAGAGCGTGCGATGGCAGATTGCTGCCTTGACCGACGGACTCGGCTATGACGACGTTCGAAAACTGAGCCGTGACGATCTCGTCGCGCTTACGCCGGAGGCCGCCGATATCACGGGCTTGCCCTATGAGCCCAGAGACCAGGCAAGCTACGGGCGCGAAGCGGGAGCGCGATCATGAGCGTTTATGGTCTTGAGCGTATCAGCGTACCGGTGGCGCCTCCCGGGTTTAGCGACGATACCGCTGATCGTCACTATGTGCCGGCACCCTGTCAGGTCGCCTGCCCGGTCGGGACCGATGCGCCGTCGTACATTGGGTACATCTGGGAGAAGAAATACGCTGAGGCCTTTGAAGCGATTACGGCGACGAACCCATTCAGTTCCATTTGCGGCCGCGTCTGCGATGCGCCGTGCGAGCCTGCCTGCAGACGGGAGAGCAGCGACGGTGCGGTGCAGATCCGAAATTTAAAACGTTTTGTGATGGACCAGCTCGGGGCGGATGCGCCGACCACCCAGTTTGAGGTTACGCGACCGGAATCGGTTGCGGTGGTGGGATCGGGGCCTGCAGGACTGACGGCTGCCTTCGAGCTCTGCAAGGCCGGATTTTCGGTCGATGTCTACGAGATGACCGATCGCCTGGGGGGCACGATGGTTTGGGGGATCCCGCAGTTTAGGTTGCCAACAGGGATCATCGAGGAAGATATCAATCGGTTGCAGCGTCAGTGCAAAGGACTGACGGTCCATCTAAATACGCCGCTCGGGTCGGGCGTGTCTCTTGAAGAGTTAAAAGCGCGCCACAGCGCGGTGCTGCTGACGATCGGTGCGTGGTGGGGCAAGCCCATGGGGATTCCCGGAGAAAATCATCCTAAGGTTGAAGACGGCGTAAGTTTTTTGCGTCGGATCAATGCCGGCGAACGCCCGCAGATGCCAGAAACGGTGGTCGTTGTGGGCGGGGGTGACGTGGCGATGGACGCCTGCCGAGCCGCTTTACGCCTTCCTGGATGCAAACAGGTCAAGGTCGTTTATCGCAGGGGCCCGGAAGATATTCCAGCGCGAAAGATTGAATTGCATCACGCGCAGAAAGAAGGCATCGAGTTTATCTACAACACCCTGCAGACAGAAGTAGTTGAAGACGCCGACGGACTACTGCTGCGCTGCGTACGTACGGAAGCGGGCCCTGCCGATAGCGATGGTCGTCGCTCTCCGGTGGTAGTGGCGGACAGCGCGCACGATATTCGCTGCGGCATGATCATCGCGGCCGTCGGGCAAAAAGGCGAAAGCGAGGCGCTTGATTCCGCTGGCCTGATGGCGGCTGATCGTATCCGCACGGATTTTTCAACGATGCGTACGTCCGACCCGCAGGTCTTCGCGGCGGGCGATGGCGCCTTTGGTGGATCCACTATTGTGATGGCCATGAGCCATGGCCAACGCGCGGCGTACTATGTCAAAGCAGCGTTGGACAATTTGGATGTGCCGATCCCATATCGCACGCCGTATCGAACCCGACGTGTGCCGGTGGCCCAGGATTTGAAATGGGAGCAGCTTCCCATCGAGGAGCCGGTTTTTCACGGGGTTGGCGAAAAGCCGGAAACTTTCCCAGAAATTGAAGACACCTATGACGAGCACGCAGCGCTCAGAGAGGCTGCCCGGTGCTATCGGTGTGATCTTGAGACGGGTTCCACAGACTATTCTGTGCGCCATCGCGAAGATCTGTTTTCAATGGCGCGAACGCATCCTCAGGATAACGCCAAGCATCAGGCGATGCTGCAGCGTCGATTGGCTCCACGGGAGAACCCTTATCCCGTGGGTCGGCCAGCCTCTCTTGATGATCTGGTGTTTTTGCCCGCAAACCTGTCGCGTCTGGTGATCGATCCTTACCGCGAAGCCTGTCGAATTGATGTATCCCTGGGCAATGGGCTAACGCTTGATCAGCCCTTTCTCATCGCGGGCCTTGATGAGGCGCCGGAGGAAGTGCGTCGGGCAGCGTCTGATGCGGTAGAAAAAAACGGAATCGGATACCTTGGCGTTTCGCCGCCCCCGTTATCAGTTCCCTGGCTTCAGATCCTGAGCAGCCAGATACCTCCCGACCCCCGTGCAGCGGGTTGGATTCAATCCTGGCCTGCTTCCACGGCTGACCCGAAAGCAGTCGAAGCAGACGGTAAGCTCAGAGGCTTAAGCATCTCCGATCCATCAACGATGGATGATGTAATTGATTTCGCGTTGACACACGACTACGACGTTTTGCTCATCGATGGAACTGGAGAAGAGTGCTCGTTAGCGAGCGAGTTGAGTCAATCACCTAAATTTGAATTACTCGGGTTATCCGTTTTGGCCTTACGGCGGCGCAAGCGTGAGGAAGCGTTACACATTGTTTACAGCGGCGGTGTTCGTTCCGGAACTGATGCTGCGAGACTGATTGCGCTCGGCGCCAGCGCGGTAGTCTATGGCGTTACCGCCGCGCTTGCGATGGGGGGCGAGATTGCCATGGACGGCATACGTTGGTCGTCCGACAGAAGCGTGGATGAACGCTCGGAAGCGCTTCGCGCAATATTAAATGCCAACGCTGGCGAGGCCTCAATGATGGCTCGTTGTACCGGTAAGACGCGCCTTCATAATCTGGAGCCTGAAGATCTACGAAGCGTAACGCTTGTAACGAGTTCGGTCACCGGTGTGCCGGTGCCGGGTCATAACGTTGCCCGACACAAGGCCAGCGCGTGACACAGCGTCCGTCACGACCGTCGCTTGAGGTGGTATCGAATCAAGCCGAGGCGGCAGAGCGAGGTAACCGCCTTGAGGATGCGATAGGGCGCCAGGTCCATATTTACAGGACGCAGCTTGGGGTAACGATCGCCAATCTTGCACGGCAGGCGGGATTGTCCCCGGGGATGCTTTCTAAAATTGAGAATGGACAGACGTCGCCATCGTTGACGACGCTGCAGTCGCTCGCGGGCGCTCTTAACGTGCCGGTAACTGCGCTGTTTCGTAAATTCGAGCAGGATCGCGAAGCGTCTTTCGTGAAGTCGGGGCAGGGCCTGGTGATCGACCGACGCGGGACTCGCGCTGGCCATCAGTATCACCTGCTTGGACACTCAGTGGGGGATCGCGCGACCCTCGTCGAGCCGTACCTGATTGTGATTTCAGAAGAATCTGACGTGTTTCCGTTATTTCAGCACGACGGCGTCGAGTTTATTTACATGCTCGAAGGGCAGATGGTCTATCGACATGGCTCTCGCACCTATGCGATGAGCGAGGGTGACTCGCTTTATTTTGATGCCGATGCGCCGCATGGCCCAGAGGAACTGAACCGTCTGCCCATCCGCTTTCTTTCATTTATCGTTGAGCCGCAGTCGGCGGCGTGAGATAGTAGTCTGACTAAGAATTATCACTAACAAAACAAGCTTCATTGGAGGAGTTTTGAAATGGCGATTAACTTAGCTGCTGTTGCTAAGCAGAAAAAGATCAAGTATTTCCTGATCAGTTTTGTGGACCTGTTTGGTGTGTTGCGCTCAAAGCTGGTTCCTGCTCGGGCAATTGCCGGCATGCAGCGTGACGGTGCCGGGTTTGCCGGGTTTGCAACGTGGCTGGATATGACGCCGGCCCATCCGGACATGTTTGCGGTACCGGATCCTGCGAGCCTTATTCAACTCCCCTGGAAGCCGGAGGTCGGATGGCTGGCTGGCGACCTTGTGATGGACGGCAAGTTCGTGGATGCCTCGCCACGTGTTGCTCTCAAAAATCAGATCGCCCTTGCCGCGAAGCAGGGGATGCGTATGAAGACAGGTGTCGAGTGCGAGTATTTCTTGGTGAGTCCAGACGGTAGCGCGGTCTCCGACGCGAGCGATACCCAGGAAAAGCCTTGCTACGACCAATCCGCGCTGATGCGACGCTACGACGTAATCAGTGAGATTTGCGACTGCATGATCACGCTCGGATGGGGCCCTTACCAAAACGATCATGAGGACGCGAACGGCCAGTTTGAGATGAACTGGGATTTTGATGATGCGCTGGTAACCGCTGACCGACACGTGTTTTTTAAATACATGGTTAAGGCCATCGCGGAGAAGCACGGCCTGCGAGCCACCTTCATGCCAAAACCGTTTAGTAATTTGACGGGCAATGGCTGTCATGCTCATGTTTCAGTCTGGGATAAGACAGGGAAAAAGAATCTCTTTCATAGTGCGAGCGACAAAATGGGCTTATCAAAGATGGCCTATCAATTCTTAGGTGGGGTGCTGCACAACGCCGACGCGCTCGCAGCCATCTTTAACCCTACCGTCAACAGCTACAAGCGCATTGATGCGCAGGTGACGCTTTCTGGGGCTACCTGGTCTCCCAATGCGATTACCTATGGTGGCAATAATCGCACTCACATGGTGCGTGTGCCGGACGAAGGTCGCTTCGAGCTGCGGCTCATGGATGGTGCTGCGAACCCCTATCTATTACAGGCAGGCGTATTGGCGGCCGGACTCGATGGCGTTGCAAATAAGCGCGATCCGGGCAAACCGCTCAATATCAACATGTACACTGAAGGACATACGGTGAAGGATGTCAGGCGTCTGCCATCCAATCTCTTGGATGCGATTCGCCTTTTTGAGAAGAGTAAGGTGCTTCGAGCAGGTCTTGGCAAGGAACTGGTCGAAAGCTATGCCAAGCTCAAGCATCGGGACTGGCGAAGCTACAGCGCAGCGATCAGTCAATGGGAGCGGGATCATACGCTCGATTGCTGATGTTCTTTCGAGGCACGAAAAGGGCCCCAACCGCGGGCCCTTTTTTGGTAGGGCCCATGAAATTTCTTATTTTCCAGCATCTGGCCTGTGAGCATCCCGGAATTTTTCGGCACTGTATGGCCAAAGCCGGCGTGTCGCAGACCGTCATCGCATTAGACGAGGGCAATGTCATCCCCTCACTGAACGACTTTGATGCCCTCATCGTCCTCGGAGGTCCGATGAATGTCTGGGATGACGCTCAATTTCCCTGGCTGCAGGAGGAGAAAGCGGCGATAAAAAAGTGGGTCGCTGACCTGAAGCGGCCGTATCTTGGGTTATGTCTGGGGCACCAATTGCTTGCGGATGCACTCGGCGGACGCTGTACCTGGCAGGATCCTCCCGAGATCGGTGTTCTTGATATCGCCTTAACGAGCGAGGCGAAGCGCGACCCGATATTCGGTCACCTGCCTTCGCTGTTCAAGGCGTTGCAATGGCACTCGGTGCAGATCGATGTCCCGCCTCCAGGCGCGACGCAATTGGCGAGCTCTGAAGAATGTAAGTGGCAAGCGATGCGGGTTGGAGATAACGCATGGAGCGTTCAGTTTCATATCGAGATCGAGGCTGAGACCATCCGAACCTGGGGTGGGGTGGATGTGCATCGTCAGGTCCTGACTGCCGAAAAGGGCGAAGGTGCGCTCGAGGCCCTGGATAAGATGGGTGAGCGCCACATGAAAGAGATGAACGCAAATGCGTCCACGATATTTGAGCACTTCGTAAAGGCTATACGGGTTTAGCCCTCAAAGGCCTTCGGCTTCCAATCTTCTTGCGCAAGCTCAAAATCATCAAAGCTGAAGGCGGGCGACACGGTACAGCCAATCAGGGACCAGGTGCCACTTGATTGCATCGAAAACCATGTTCCTTTAGTCACGACTGCGTGCATTCGTTCGTGGTTCTGGAGATCTCGACCGAGTAAGACCTCCCGAGTGTTTTTGCCGTCCTCGGAAAGATTCAGTCTCATGGGTTCACCGTCATAAAAATGCAGGATTTCATCCTTGGTCAGGCGATGCCAATGGGATCGCTCCCCGTGTTGGAGGAGGTAAAAAATAAGGCTTGCTGACGCATCGTCGGCCCGATAGGTCTCCACGTAATGCCCGCCCTCGGGATGAGCGATCATCGAAAGCTCTCGAATGAGTATCTCTGGTGTATTCATACTGGTTAAGGTCGTGCGTCAGCGAAATTGCCTGGCGAAGGCGCGAATGTCTTCTATAAGGAGCTCTGGCACTTCCATCGCCGCGAAATGACCGCCTCGAGGCATTTGCGTCCACTGGCTGATGTTGTAAAGCCGGTCGACATACGAGCGGGGCGGCCAGGCGAGAAATTCTTGCGGAAACAATGCGGCAGCCGTTGGGACCTCGACCCGCCTGTTATCGTGACTCAGTACGCGGCCGCCTTCTTCCCGACGCCCGAAATAGATCCATGAGGCGGTATTAAAAGTGCGAGTAAGGATATAAATCATGATGTTGGTGAGCAACTCGTCTTTGGTGTAGACGCTCTCCAGATCACGATCAGCAAGATCAGACCACGTGTAAAACTTCTCGATAATCCACGCGGCGATACCCACGGGACTGTCCATCATGGCGTAGCTTAAGGTCTGTGGCTTGGTGGACTGAATGGCGCGGTAACCGTCCTGATCTTCTTGGTCTTTATCAAATTGTTTCTCCCAGGCTTTCTCGGCCTCGTCTAGCGGACCTTGAGCGTGGCGCATGGTCAGAATATTGATATGAATAGCCAAACACGGGGGCGCATGATCGAAGCCGAGCCAGCTCGAGATCGCGCCGCCCCAATCCCCACCCTGGGCCACGTAGCGCTCGTAGCCCAAAACATCAGTCATCAGGGTATTGAAGACCTGCGCGATTCGGCGCGGGCCGATTGGCCGCTTCGGTTTTCCCGAAAACCCAAAGCCGGGAAGGGACGGAGCGATCACATCAAAAGCATCTTGTGGGTCACCGCCAAATTGCGCGGGATCAGTTAAAGGCCCGATTATTTTTTTAAATTCGACGATGCTTCCGGGCCAGCCGTGACTAATGATGAGCGGAATTGGGTTAGCCCCAATACCTTTTTCATGAATAAAGTGCAGGGTAAGTCCGTCCACTTGCGCGGTGTACTGGGCGAACCGATTTAAAGCATTCTCTTGAGCAAACCAGTCAAAGTGTCGAGTCCAGTATTCACAAAGGTCTTTCAAGTATTCAAGATTCGTGCCATAGCCCCATCCGCCATCATCGGGCATCTCATGCCAGGGGAATTGATCAACTTTGGAATAGATCGCGTTGATCGTCTCCTCTTGAAACGCGATTGAGAAAGCAGTAGGGGTCGAGGTCATCAGAGAGAGGATAACGGACAAGTCGTCTTAACGTCTCCCTTGAGGTCAGACCAGCGTTCACTTCGGCTTAGCCGGGCTGTGGCCATGTGACATACTCGGGGTGAATGAGCGGAGCCCTGTTTTGTCTGCACCACTAAACAACTTGTTTGTAGCCGAACTCTTAAGGGCGCTTCCGGCGCACGCGGTGTTACTTTCGGCTGAAGAGCGGCGACCGTATGAGTGCGACGGCCTTTCCGGGTACCGCGCTCTACCAGGGGTTGTACTGCTTCCCGACCAACTGTCACAGGTTCAGAAGATCCTGTCGCTTTGTCAGGAATACTCGGTTCCGGTCGTGGCCCGCGGCGCGGGAACGGGTCTTTCGGGGGGTGCTACTCCGCATCCTGAGGGTGTTCTGCTGAGCATGGCGCGGTTCAATCAGGTGCTGTCGGTGGATCGGGTGGCAGGCACGGCGCGTGTGCAGCCGGGCGTACGGAATCTGGCGATCAGCGAAGCCGTTGCGCCCGATGGCCTTTATTACGCGCCCGATCCCTCTTCGCAGATTGCCTGCACGATTGGTGGCAATGTGGCCGAGAACGCGGGCGGTGTGCACTGCCTCAAATACGGCCTCACTGTGCATAACGTGGTCTCCGCTCAAGTGGTGCTGATGGGTGGAGAGGTTGTCGAGATCGGTGGGCAAGCACTCGACAACCCCGGCTACGATCTTCTGGCGGCATTTATTGGTTCGGAGGGCATGCTTGGGGTAGTGACGGAAATCACCGTGCGTCTGCTTCCCAAGCCAAAGGCCGCGAAGGCGTTGATGGCGTCGTTCAACACCGTGGAGGGTGCTGCTGATGCCGTCGCGCGCATTATTGCCGCAGGCATTGTTCCCGCAGGCCTTGAAATGATGGATAACCCAGCCATTGTCGCGGCAGAAGATTTTGTGCATGCCGGCTATCCGCGTGATGCTGCCGCGATCTTGCTTTGTGAACTGGATGGCGGGCTGGAAGAGGTCGATGCAGATATCGAAACCGTTTCCAGTCTGCTCTATGACTGCGGCGCACAATCGGTGGCCGTGGCCCGCGATGAAGCGGAGAGAGTTCGCTTTTGGTCTGGCCGAAAAAATGCGTTTCCGGCGGTGGGACGCATCTCCCCAGATTACTACTGTATCGACGGCACCATCCCTCGCCGAACGCTCGGTGAGGTGTTAACCGGCATCTCTAGCCTTGCCTCAGAGTACAACCTTCGCGTGGCTAACGTCTTTCATGCAGGGGACGGCAATCTTCACCCGTTAATTCTTTACGATGCCGGGAAACCAGGTGAGTTTGAGCGCACAGAGGAGTTAGGTGCAAAGATACTTCAGCTCTGCGTGCGCGTAGGCGGCACGATCACGGGCGAGCACGGGGTGGGTCTTGAGAAGATCGACCAGATGTGTTTCCAGTTCGGATCCGGCGAGCTCGAACAGTTTCATGCCCTAAAGGCTGTGTTTGATCCTGATGGGCTCTTGAATCCAGGTAAGGCGGTGCCGACGCTCTCGCGCTGTGCGGAGTTCAACGCGATGCACGTGCATGGTGGGCAACTTCCTCACGCTGACCTGCCACGATTTTAGTCACCCGGATTTATGGACGAGTTCATTCAATCGCTTTCAGTCGCTGTACGCGATGCGGCCGAGTCGGGGAGGGCGCTTTGTGTCACGGGGGGTGACACAAAGCGGTTCTATGGCGGCGAGCCCATCGGCGACGTCTGCGCCATGGAAAGCTATGTGGGCATCATTAACTATGAGCCTACCGAGCTGGTGATTACGGCGAAGGCTGGTACGCGCCTTCACGATCTTGAGGATACCCTCGCTAAATCAGGGCAGATGCTGCCTTTTGAGCCACCGGCATTTGGCGAGAGGGCAACCATTGGCGGAACCGTTGCCTGTGGTCTTTCTGGGCCAGCTCGACCCTATCGCGGCGCGGCCCGGGATCTCGTGCTGGGTATCTCGTGTGTCAACGGCAAGGGCGAGGTCTTGAAGTTCGGCGGGCAAGTCATGAAGAACGTGGCTGGGTATGACGTCTCCCGTCTTATGGTTGGTTCGATGGGAACGCTTGGCATCATTACAGAGGTCTCGCTGAAAGTGCTGCCAGGGGCGCAATGCTCGGTGACGAGGGCCTTTGAGTTATCGGCTCAGGCGGCGTTAAAAAAAATGACAGGGCTATTCACGCAGGCGTTGCCGGTTACGGCCAGCGCCTGGCACGACGGCGTCTTGCGCGTTCGTTTATCCGGAGTGGAAGCGTCGGTAAATGCGGCCAGCCAGGAACTCGGAGGCGAGGACGACCCTGCTGGAGATCCGTTCTGGCTGGACCTTAAAGAGCACCGCCTGGCCTTTTTTGACGGTCCGTTGCCTTTATGGCGTCTCAATGTGAAGCCGCACATCGAGCCACTCGATCTGCCCGGCGCTTTCCTGATTGATTGGGGCGGGGGCACCTATTGGTTAAAAAGCGACGCTTCCGTCGAGACGCTTGACTCTATGGCCCGCTCAGTCGACGGGTACGTCATGCGTTTTCGCGGTGGCGATCGTTCGGTTAGGTGTGGCGGGCTCGACGGCGTTGCGATGCGACTCAATCGGCAGCTCAAGGATGCCTTTGATCCCAAGCACGTGTTGAATCCGGGCCGGTTGCCCCTGTAGGAGAGGTCTATGCACGTTCAGCTCGCCGCAGTATTTCAGGAGACCGTCTTTGGCAACGAGGCGAAGGAGATTCTGGGCAAATGTGTGCACTGCGGATTCTGTACCGCAACCTGCCCAACCTATCAGCTTTTGGGCGATGAGCTTGATGGGCCTCGCGGACGGATTTACCTGATTAAAGAGTTTTTAGAGTCCGGCCGGTGCGGCGAGGCTACGCAGGTACATCTGGACCGCTGCCTCACCTGTCGTTCTTGTGAGACGACGTGCCCGTCGGGCGTGAGTTATGGTCGTCTTCTCGAGATCAGTCGACCCAAAGTGAGTGAGGCGTGTCCGCGCGCTTTGCCGGATAGGGTTGCCCGGTGGATGTTGAGGCATTTGATGTTGGGGCCGTGGTTTAAGCCGTTATTCAAGTTAGGCAGGACGTTTCGCTACGTACTGCCTCGTGCTTTGGCACGACATATACCGACGGTGCGCCCGACCGGCCGTCGGCCGAAAAACACATCGGGTAGAAAAGTTCTCATGCTGGAAGGTTGCGTGCAACCGGCGATGGCGCCCCAGATCAATGCCGCCGCGAGCCGGGCATTGGAAACGCTGGGCGTTCAGGTTGTCCCTGATGAGAAGGCGGGCTGTTGCGGGGCAATTGATTTACACCTTGGCGCAGAACAAAAAGCCCTGCAGTCGATACGGCGCAATATCGATGCGTGGTGGCCGCAGATTGATAACGGCGCCGAGGCGATCGTTATGACCGCGAGCGGATGCGGAGTGACCGTAAAAGACTATGGGAAATTGTTGAAGAAGGACCCGAGGTATGCGGAAAAAGCCCGTCGAGTGAGTGAGTTGACTCTTGATCTTTGTGAGTTTATCCGACCGGAAGAGATAAAAAAGAGCCGAGCGCTTGATGGGCTGCGCGTGGCTTTTCACTCGCCATGTACCTTGCAGCACGGCCAAAAGATCTCGGGCAAGGTGGAGTCGATTCTTGAAGCCTGTGGGGCCACTCTGGTCGCGACGCAGGCAAAGCATTTGTGTTGCGGCGCGGCCGGCACGTATTCGGTGTTGCAGCCCGAACTATCCTCAGCGCTCTTAAAGCGAAAGGTGGGCGCGTTAACCGGGGAAAGGCCAGACATCATTGCGACGGCAAATATAGGGTGTTTGGCTCATATCGGCTCGGAGAGCAAAACGCCGGTGCACCACTGGATCGAATTACTTGATCCCGACAGGGTCTCCTAAAGATAGCCTAAACCCCTAAATTCACGGAGATTTCTCGCCTGGGCCCGGATCGGACGAACCAGGGAGCCCGCCTGATCGTAGCGGCAAAAATCACGTCTTCAAAAGCGAAAAACTTGCCCAAAAAGCGCGGTTCTTGTACTATCCGCGCCTCATTTTTTGCATATCCCAGCCGACATTCTCATGAAAACGTTTAGCGCCAAGCCCGAAACCGTAAAGCGTGACTGGTACGTGGTTGATGCCACGGACAAGGTTCTCGGTCGATTGGCCAGTGAGGTCGCGTTTCGTCTTCGCGGCAAGCACAAGCCCGAGTACACGCCTCACGTTGATACCGGCGACCACATCGTGATCGTGAACGCGGAGAAAATCCGGGTGACCGGCCGCAAGACCGAAGCGAAGAATTACTACAGTCACTCGGGCTATCCGGGTGGTATCAAGGAGATCTCCTTGTCGGATCAGTTGGACAAGCATCCAACCCGAGTCATAGAGGCGGCGGTTAAGGGGATGCTACCCAAAAATCCTCTGGGTCGAGCCATGTTCGCGAAACTTCGCGTATACGCCGGCCCCGAGCACACGCATCAGGCTCAACAGCCAAAGGCGCTGGAAATTTAATCTTTATTGAAGCGAGCGCCGACGTAGCGGCGAATAGAGGAAAAAGCATTGGCACAATCAGGCGAAATTCATTACGGAACCGGGCGTCGTAAATCATCTGTGGCCCGTGTTTATCTCACTCGCGGTACCGGTAACATCACCGTGAACGAGCGAAGCCTGGATACCTACTTTGGCAGAGAAACCGCGCGTATGGTGGTCCGGCAACCGCTGGAGACCACTGAGCTTCAAGACAAGATTGATGTCACGGTTCGTGTAACCGGTGGCGGCGGTACCGGTCAGGCCGGCGCCATCCGTCACGGTATTACCCGGGCTCTGATGAGCTATGATGAAACGCTTCGCCGACCGCTTCGACAAGCCGGTTTTGTCACCCGCGATTCGCGCGAGGTAGAGCGAAAGAAAGTGGGTCTGCACAAAGCCCGCAAGTCCCCGCAGTACTCAAAGCGTTAATCAACGCAGGGTTTCACAAGACGAGACTCTGACGCCCGGACCGTTCTTTGCAGCAGTGGCCGGCGCTTCGCGTCGGGCTGGGCTCTTGTTTTACAGGTCAGGCTTGAAGGTTACCCTTTCGAGCTTCAGCTGCGCCTGACGTATTTTTTTAATCTTCTAAAATACGGGTTCTGCTGGGGGATCGTCTAGCGGTAGGACTACGGACTCTGACTCCGTCAACCCAGGTTCGAATCCTGGTCCCCCAGCCAAATTCGCCTCGCTAGGTAGAGATCGGGGCGTACGAAGCCCTGGTCAGTTCTTCGAGTTGCTGCGGCGTCAGCTTAAAGACTGCATTTGGTGTGCCTGCAGCGGCCCAGATCTCACGAAAGTTCTGAAGATCTTGATCCAGGACCGTTGTCAACGAATGAGTGTGGCCCACCGGCGGAATTCCGCCAATAGAAAAGCCCGTCTGTTGTTTTACGAAGTCCGCGCACGGGCGCTCGATGGAAGAGCCAATGATCTGGGCTACAGAATCGGTATTCACTCGATTTGCGCCTGAGGCAATCACGAGGACAGCGCGCCCCCACGTATCTTTAAACACAAGAGATTTAGCGATCTGCGCGATAGAGCAGCCGATTGCCCATGCCGCCTGCTGCGCACTCGCGGTGGGCTCGTCAAATTCGAGCACAACGTAATCACTTCCCAGAAACGCCTGGACCCACTTAGCTCTACGATGCGTTGCGGGCTTCATAATGCGAGAATACCAGCGTCCCGATGGTATGGGCTCGATAGAATCTATCCATCAGAGCGTCTCGAAGCAATAAAAGCCTAAGAATGAAAGCACCTGTATTAGATATTGAACGCCCGGCGGTGTACCGCCTGATGCCGACACGGCTTCAGGAAAAAATCGGTGAAGACAAAACCCGCTGTAATTTATGCTTGTGGCGTTGTGGCCTGCATCACGGGCAGCGCGGATTCTGTCAGGCGCATGTGAATCGAAACGGCACGCTTTATAACCTGTCTTACGGGATTATTTCAGCGATGGATGTCGGCCCGATTGAGGCTAAGCCGGTGCGTCATTATCGCCCCGGCACGCAAGTATTGTCGGTCGGCAGTTACGGTTGCAGCTTTCGTTGCGGTGGATGTCATAACCTAGAAATTTCTTGGGGAACCGATGCTTTGGATCAACTTGCCCGTGGTGAATCGAGAGCAGCTTTTGTGCCGGCAGAGCAATTGGTGAAAGCCGCCATTGATAGCGGTGTTCAAGGTATTGCATTCACCTACTCGGAGCCTGCGGTATGGCTTGAATATGTTCTGGATGTTGCGGAAATTGCCCATCAACAAGGTCTTTATATCGTTTATGTCAGCAATAGCTTTGTCACCGACGAGGCGCTTTCGTTGCTGAAGGGGAAGGTTGACGTGCTCTGCTCAGACATCAAAAGTATGGACGATAGCTTTTATCAGCAGATTTGCGCCCGCGCATCCGTTGCGGAGGTGTTGGCATCAATAAAAAAGGCGCATGAGCTTGGTATCCATGTCGAAACGAGAACCAATGTGATTCCCGGATACAACGATAACGAGGATGAGCTTCGTGCCATAGCGCAGTGGGTTAAAGACAACCTCGGCCCCCAGAGCCCCTGGCATGTTACCCGCTTTTATCCCGCGTATCGTATGGCGGACGTTCCGGCAACGCCGGTGGAAACACTGCAACGGGCGGCCGAGATGGGTCGACAGGTAGGTCTTGAGAATGTTTATGACTACTCCGATAAGGGCTGCGACTGCGCCGATGAAAATGCCCCTGTATCGAGCTATCTGCCGGGATGGACTTCATTGCATGAAGTCAAAAAGTGTGCGGATTCGTGTTGCGGCGATGACGGTATTTTGCTGAAGCGCTATGAGCGCGAGGCCAATCCATCTTCTGTGTCAGAAGTAAAATAGCCACTGACTAGGTGCGAGAGACGGTCTCATGATCAAGGCAGGCATTATTGGTGGAACCGGTTACACCGGGGTCGAACTGCTTCGGCTTCTCGTGGCTCATCCCGAGGTAGAACTGCATGCGATCAGTTCGCGTTCTGAGAAAGGTCGACCCGTCGCGGATATTTTCCCCAGCCTTCGCGGGCGCATTGACCTAGCCTTTTGCGATCCGGATGAAGCGGCGCTTGAACGCTGCGATGTCGTTTTTGCCGCTACCCCGAATGGGGTCGCAATGACCCATGCCCGAGATCTAATGACTGCAGGTGTGAGGCTTATTGATCTGTCTGCGGATTTTCGACTGAAAGACGCCGACGAGTGGGGCCGCTGGTACGGAATGACTCACGCCTGTCCTGAACTCCTCCAAGAGGCCGTCTATGGATTACCCGAACTCAATCGTAAGCAGATCGTTGATGCCCGGTTGATTGCGAACCCGGGGTGCTATCCCACGTCGGTAATCTTGGGCTTTGCGCCATTAATAGAAGCAGGGTTGGTAGATATTAAGACGTTAATAGCAGACTCCAAGTCAGGGGTCTCAGGCGCCGGAAGAGGGGCGGCGGTCGGCACCCTGATGGCGGAAACCTCGGACTCGTTCAAGGCCTATGGCGTGTCCGGGCATCGCCATCTGCCGGAAATCCGTCAGGCGCTCGGCCTTGTGGCGGGCTCTGACGTGGGTCTGACTTTCGTGCCGCATCTGGTGCCGATGATTCGAGGCATTGAATCCACTCTATATGCGAGACTGAGCGATACTTCAGTGGACCTTACGGCGCTTTATCGCGAGCGTTACTCGCAGGAACCTTTTGTTGACGTGATGCCAGAAGGCTCACTTCCAGAGACGCGCAGCGTGCGGGGTTCAAATGAGGTTCGCATCGCTTGTTATCGCCCACAGGACGGCAATACGGCGGTGATTCTGGTGGTTGAGGATAATCTTGTGAAGGGTGCTGCGGGCCAGGCGGTGCAGAATATGAATCTGATGTTTGGGTTATCGGAGACGCTCGGACTTCAGAGTATCGCTCTGTGGCCGTAGTGTCGACGGGTTGAAAACGCACAGCGACTGCCCCATATCACTTTGATCCGGACTAATGGATATCGTCATGACTGAATCGACTGAACTGCTCCTTACAGACAACGCGGTAAAGCAACTGAGTGCGCTTATCAAGTCAAAGGCCAATCCGGAGTTGCGCTTTCGGGTTTTTGTTCAGGGCGGCGGGTGCTCGGGGTTTCAGTACGGTTTTCAATTTGAAGACGGGCCGGCAGATGATGACGTGGAGTTTGACCGAGAGGGCGTTAAGGTCGTTGTCGACCCGCTTAGTCTTATGTATTTAGGCGGTGCTGAAGTCGACTTCATCGATGATTTGATGGGCACGCGTTTTGTTGTCAAGAACCCCAATGCGTCGACAACCTGTGGGTGCGGCGCTTCTTTCGGAATTTAGTTGGGAAAACCACCCTGGGCTGGCGGCCAAGAGCCCGGTTGAAGTTTAAAGGCTGACGTTAGGCATTTTTCATGTCGCCCGCTCCTCCCCAGAAAATTAGTTTTGTCGCTCTGGTCCTTCTCATGGCGCTTGGAGGCGTGTGGGGCGGATCCTTCTTTTTTGCAGAAATTGCGCTTCGTGAGGTGTCGCCGCTGGCGGTGACCTTTCATCGGGTGAGTTGGGCGGCTCTTTTTCTCCTAATTGTGATTTGGCGAAAGGGCATGGCCGTACCGCGAGGATTAAAACATTGGGCGTGTTATTTGGTAATGGGTGTTCTAAATAACGTCCTGCCTTTCTCGCTCATATTCTGGGGCCAGACAACGCTTGAGAGCGGCACCACTGCTATCTTGAACAGTACCACCGCTGTGTTTGGTGCGGTTATTGCGGCGATATTCTTGGCCGATGAACGGCTGACTTTCGGCAAATCACTCGGCGCCGTTTTTGGCATGTTGGGTGTCGCCGTTATGATGGGGATTGACTCTATGCTGGGTTTGGAATTGCGGAGTCTCGCGCAGATCGCAATCATCGGGGCTGCGATTTCGTACTCGGTAGCGAGCGTCTGGGCCAAAAAATTTCTATCTGGTCACCCGCCGGTGATGAATGCGTTTTGCATGCTTTTAAGCAGCATGTTGGTTATGGTGCCTATCTTAATTGTGGCGGAGGGGTCGCCGCGATTTGATTTGTCGATCCCGGTCTGGAGCGCTTTACTTGCGCTCTCTGTCTTTTCAACCGGCATTGCCTACATTCTGTACTTTGAAATACTGAAGCGGGCCGGCGCTGCCAACTTGATGTTGGTCACGCTTATCATTCCGCCGGTGGCGGTCGTTCTTGGGTCTGTATTTTTAGGCGAACGCCTAGGAATTCAGGCCTTCGCCGGGTTTTTGTTGATCGCCATCGGCTTAGCGATTACTGACGGTCGACTATTCGTGACCGTCTCAAACCGGCGCATGGGCTAGGGGAGATAAAGGGAGCCAAGGATAGCAAGACGACTGGCACCCGTGACGCTTGATAGGTTGCCGGGTTGTTGTGCCAGTCGTTGGTGAGCCAGCCATGCAAAAGCGCTTGCCTCCACCCATTGAGGATCAATCCCCAGGGCGGCCGTTGTCGAAATTTCAACCGTGGGTATGACTGCTTGAATCTCCTGAATCAGGGCTGAATTGCGCGCGCCGCCGCCGCAGATGAACACAGCGTCTACATCTGCCCCGGTTTGATCAATGGCTTTTGCGATGGAGCGGGCCGTGAGTGCTCGTAGGGTGGCCTGAACATCCGCAGGCTTCTCTGCGCCTGAGAGGTTTCCTGAGAGCCATTTGAGGTTGAAGTATTCAAGGCCGGTCGATTTTGGCGCAGCTTTGCTGAAATAGGGATCGTCCAGCATGCTCGCAAGAAGCGACTCGATCACTACCCCCTGCGAAGACCAGAGTCCGTTTTCATCAAAAGCGCCATCATGGTGAGTCCTAAACCAGTGATCGAGCAGAGTGTTGCCCGGGCCGGTATCAAAGCCGATGGTATCGAGACCGGACTTCAAGAGTGTGAGGTTCGCGATGCCGCCGATGTTGACGATCACTCTGTCTTCAGCGGTCGAACGAAAAACAGCATTATGAAATGCGGGCACCAGTGGGGCCCCTTGCCCTCCGAGGGCGATGTCCATGCTTCGAAAGTCTGTCACCGTGGGAATATCGGTCATCTGGGCAATGATGGCACCGGAACCCAGTTGAACGGTGAATCCCGCTTCAGGGCGATGACGTACGGTTTGCCCATGTGAGCCTATTGCTCGGGGGATGACGCCTCCCAGTTTCGCAATAAGCCTATTCGCACAGTTAGCGTAGGCCTTTGAAAGCGATACCGACAAAGCCATCACATCATCGAGGCGGTCATCAGATCCATCCGAGACTGCTTGTACGGCTACTTTGAGAGCAGTGGGGTACGGTTCGTAGTGGGTGTCGACAAGTGTCGGCGGATGTTGGGCAAAGTCGACTGCGGCGGCATCAATACCGTCACAGCTGGTCCCTGACATCAGACCAATACATAGGTCAGACATGATGATCGAAGGATGAGGTGTTGAGGGCGTGCGCAATCGCCGGCTTCAGGTCTAGCCGGCGCTCTGCATAGCCTCCAGACGAGTCAGCCAGGTCTTCGACGCTTCGAGGAACGAGTCCTTTTCGTTTGCGCTGATCGATGCTGACCGGGGAAATTTTAGGGTCTGGGGATTCTTGGCTTTACCAGCCACATGAATTTCATAGTGCAGATGGGGTCCGGTAGATAGCCCTGTGGAACCGACGTAGCCAATGACCTGACCTTTCTTGACCCACTTCCCCGAGCGTACACCTTTTGCGTATCCGGACAGGTGTGCATAAAGCGTCCGATAGTCCTGACCGTGTCTGAGGATAATGGTTTTGCCGTAGCCCCCCTTGCGAGACGCTCGAATCACTTTACCGTCGGCAGTCGCCACAACGGGGGTGCCCTTACGCGCACCGTAGTCCACGCCAAGGTGAGGACGGCGAACTTTCAAAATAGGATGCAACCGGCGATAGGAGAATCCGGAACTGACGCTTGCGCCCGGAACGGGGGAGCGAAGAAAAGCTCGCTGCAGGCTATCACCCTCTGGCGTGTAATAAGTCGACTGGCCGTTGCTATTGACATGGCGTATGGCGTGATGGGTCTTTGATCCGGTTTCGAGCCGTGCGGCCAATACGGGGCCGAGGCCAATCTTCTGGTTATCCAGCCACTGCTCTTCGAAGATCACGGCCAGCTGATCCCCTCGATGGACATCGCTTGAAAAGTCTACTTCCCACTGAAAAATCTCGGTAACCCGGTAGGCTACTGAGCTCGGCAGCCCGGCGCGTTTCGCGCTCTCGAACAGCGTATCCGTGATCTCAACGGTCACTTCTTTTTGTTGGATATCAAACGCCCGATCTATCGTTTCAGCCACGAACGTGTCGTTTTGCGCGACGACGTCAAGGTATTGCTGGATCGTGGGCTGGTACCTGAGAGCCAGAAGTTGTGAGCCTTGTCGCTTAATTTTCAGATACGGGCCAGGTTTGAGCTGGCTCAGGGCCTTTGCGGTGGGGATCTTGCTGATTTCGATTGCCTGGGCAATATCCAGCTTGAGGCGTTTGAAGATTCTTACCAGCGAATCCCCGGGTTTGATCTGAATCGATTCGAAAGACGTTTGATCAGCCGCCTCTGAGTTGCCTATATTGCCGGAAGAGTGGTTGGACAACGGGGAGATGTCGGCCTGAGATGATGTGCTGCGGGTGGACCCTGGCGCGACGTCATCACTTTTTACTGACGGTTCTGCGGTAGATGCCAGTGGGGCGGGTGTGTCTTGCGGCGTTTCCTCGTTGATCTCGATACCAGGCCGAATCGCCGGCCAGAACTCCATGCCACGCATATCCTCAAAGGTGGGAAGCATGCTGACACCAGTTTGCAAAGGAGGATAGTCTATTGGCGTGGGATCGCTCTCTAGGACGGATTCAATTTGCAGTCGCAGACTCTGCGAAGATCTTCCCACGGACGCGTCAGGAGAACTGCCCAGCCATATGGCTATGGCTACCGCCACGAGAAGGCCGGCTAACCAGTGGTGCGGTCGGCCA
>Ga0208785_1000198_pt1:25000-26640 | contig 26640 bp, 21 predicted proteins | sample DEB08_DNA_2_FD_185499 | JGI IMG/M metagenome (GOLD analysis project Ga0208785, IMG submission 185499) | Aqueous microbial communities from the Delaware River and Bay under freshwater to marine salinity gradient to study organic matter... | ecosystem: Environmental > Aquatic > Marine...
GGGAAACAGCCCAGACCGCCAGTTAAGGTCCCCAAATCACAACTAAGTGGGAAACGATGTGGGAAGGCCCAGACAGCCAGGAGGTTGGCTTAGAAGCAGCCACCCTTTAAAGATAGCGTAATAGCTCACTGGTCGAGTCGGCCTGCGCGGAAGATGTACCGGGGCTAAGTTGTGTACCGAAACTGCGGATGCAAGCTTGCTTGCATGGTAGGGGAGCGTTCTGTAGGCCTGCGAAGGTGTGCCGTGAGGCATGCTGGAGGTATCAGAAGTGCGAATGCTGACATGAGTAACGATAAAGGGGGTGAAAGACCCCCTCGCCGGAAGTCCAAGGTTTCCTGCGCAATGTTAATCAGCGCAGGGTTAGTCGGGTCCTAAGATGAGGCCGAAAGGAGTAATCGATGGAAAACAGGTTAATATTCCTGTACCACGCCTAACTGCGATGGGGTGACGGAGAAGGCTAGGCCAGCCGGGTGTTGGATGTCCCGGTTTAAGCGAGTAGGGAGTGTTCTTAGGCAAATCCGGGAACACAATCTCGAGACGTGATGACGAGGTTTCTTTTGAAACCGAAGTGGTTGATGCCATGCTTCCAGGAAAAACCTCTAAGCTTCAGGTTAGGTGTGTCCGTACCCTAAACCGACACAGGTGGACAGGGCGAGAAGCCCAAGGCGCTTGAGACAACTCGGGTGAAGGAACTCGGCAAAATGACACCGTAACTTCGGGAGAAGGTGTGCCTCTGTTAGGTGAAGGCCCTCGCGGCCAGAGCTGAAGGAGGTTGCAACAAAGAGGTGGCTGCGACTGTTTATTAAAAACATAGCACTCTGCAAACTCGAAAGAGGACGTATAGGGTGTGACGCCTGCCCGGTGCCGGAAGGTTAATTGATGGGGTTAGTCTTCGGACGAAGCTCTTGATCGAAGCCCCGGTGAACGGCGGCCGTAACTATAACGGTCCTAAGGTAGCGAAATTCCTTGTCGGGTAAGTTCCGACCTGCACGAATGGCGTAACGATGGCCACACTGTCTCCACCCGGGACTCAGTGAAATTGAACTTGCTGTGAAGATGCAGTGTACCCGCACCAAGACGGAAAGACCCCGTGCACCTTTACTACAGCTTTACGCTGGACTTTGAACATGTTTGTGTAGGATAGGTGGGAGGCTTTGAAGCGTGAACGCCAGTTTGCGTGGAGCCAACCTTGAAATACCACCCTGACATGTTTGAGGCTCTAACCGAGACCCATTATCTGGGCCCGGGACCGCGTATGGTGGGTAGTTTGACTGGGGCGGTCTCCTCCCAAAGAGTAACGGAGGAGCGCGAAGGTACTCTAAGCGCGGTCGGAAATCGCGCGGTTAGTGCAAAGGCATAAGAGTGCTTGACTGCGAGACTGACACGTCGAGCAGGTGGGAAACCAGGTCTTAGTGATCCGGTGGTTCTGTATGGAAGGGCCATCGCTCAACGGATAAAAGGTACGCCGGGGATAACAGGCTGATACCCCCCAAGAGTTCACATCGACGGGGGTGTTTGGCACCTCGATGTCGGCTCATCACATCCTGGGGCTGTAGCCGGTCCCAAGGGTATGGCTGTTCGCCATTTAAAGTGGTACGCGAGCTGGGTTTAGAACGTCGTGAGACAGTTTGGTCCCTATC
>Ga0208785_1000209_pt1 | contig 25909 bp, 41 predicted proteins | sample DEB08_DNA_2_FD_185499 | JGI IMG/M metagenome (GOLD analysis project Ga0208785, IMG submission 185499) | Aqueous microbial communities from the Delaware River and Bay under freshwater to marine salinity gradient to study organic matter... | ecosystem: Environmental > Aquatic > Marine > Coastal ...
TTCAGAAATCTAAATCGAATGAACTAGTGAAGAAGATATCCAAGTATAAGAACTTGCAAATGGCCAAGAAGGTTCAGTTGAACTCTGCTTATGGTGCGCTTGGTAATCAATACTTTCGGTTCTTTGATGTACGACAAGCGGAATCTATCACACTGTCTGGTCAGTTGTCTATTCGGTGGATTGAGAAACGCTTGAATGAATACCTAAACAAACTGTTAGAAACTGATGGAGAAGATTATGTCATTGCTTCCGATACGGACTCAGTATACATTACTTTTGACAAACTTGTTGATAAGGTGTTTGAAAAAGGAGAGGGATTGGAGAAAAGTCAAAGTGAGGTATCAGCCGAACGAGTGGTATCTTTCCTTGACAGAGTGGCGACAGAAAAGATTGAACCGTTTATTGATAGTGCTTACGAGGACCTTGCTAAAACTATGAATGCTTATGAGCAGAAGATGTTCATGAAGCGTGAGGTGATTGCTGACAAGGGTATATGGACTGCTAAGAAGCGATATATGCTGAATGTTCACGATAGTGAGGGTGTTCGTTTCTCCACACCTGAACCGTTTATTGATAGTGCTTACGAGGACCTTGCTAAAAATATGAATGCTTATGAGCAGAAGATGTTCATGAAGCGTGAGGTGATTGCTGACAAGGGTATATGGACTGCTAAGAAGCGATATATGCTGAATGTTCACGATAGTGAGGGTGTTCGTTTCTCCACACCTAAACTAAAGATGATGGGTATCGAAACTGTCAAGTCTTCAACGCCTGCGTCTTGTCGTGACGCTCTGAAGGAAGCGATTGAGATTACTCTGAACAAGGATGAAGAGACTGTTCAGAAGTTCATCGCCGACTTCAAAGAGCAGTTCAAGTCTCTACCGTTTGAGGACATTGCTTTCCCTCGCACACTGTCTGATTTGAATAAATATGATAGTAGGGATAAAGACAACCTCGTTCTAGCAAAAGGAACACCTATCCATGTAAGAGGTGGACTGCTATACAATCATCTCATTCGTCAGAACGGACTGGAGAAGAAGTATCCGACTATCAAAGATGGCGAGAAGATTAAGTTCTGTTATCTCAAAGAGCCGAATGGCACTGGACAGAATGTCATCTCAATCATCAACAATCTCCCACCTGAGTTTGGACTTGAAAAGTTCATCGACTATGAACTACAGTTCGCTAAAGCGTTCACTGAGCCTTTGAAGGTTATCCTTGATGTCATTGGATGGAAGACTGAGAAAGTGATGACGCTAGAAGATTTCTGGAAATAAGGAAGGAATAAAAAATGTCTGATTTCGATTTCGGTTTCACAGCCGTCACAGAAGAAGAACTTGCTGTCGTTCAGCAAGCAAAAGAAACTGTCGCATCGACCACGGAAGGGCTTGACAAAGTGCAAGAAAAATGCGATACTCTCTACAACATGATTAAACCATTGCTAAACAACCTAGCCGCAAATCCTGATAAGGATTATATCTATTGGCCAGGTGCTACACGCATGGCGAAGATTGAAGAATTTAGTGATAAACTTGATGGAGTATATAACGGATGAGTTTCCTTAATAATGTAATCGCTGGTATTGATAACACTCATGTAGCCAGCAGTGGTGAGAATAGTTCAGAGTTTTCTGGCACTATTGATACAGGTTCATACATTCTCAATGCGGCTATGTCTGGTAGTCTGTATGGTGGTGTGCCTAATAATAAGATTGTAGCATTCGCTGGTGAAAGTGCAACTGGGAAGACCTTTTTCGTTCTAGGTGTTATCAAACAGTTTCTTGATGATAATCCTGATGGTGGTGTTATCTACTTTGATACAGAAGCCGCTGTCACTAAGAATATGATGACCACAAGAGGTATTGATGTTGACCGTGTAGTTATCAGTGAACCTCAGTCTATTGAAGAGTTTCGTACCAATGCTGTTCGTATGCTAGACTCATACAATGATAGCAGTGAACAACCACCTATGATGATGGTGCTTGATTCACTTGGTATGTTATCATCTGTAAAAGAACTGGAAGATACTGCTTCTGGTAAGCAAGCAAGAGACATGACAAAAGCACAACTGTTGCGTGGTACTTTTCGTGTTCTATCTCTGAAACTTGCAAAAGCGAATGTGCCTCTGCTTGTAACTAATCATGTCTATGATGTGGTTGGTGCTTACATACCTACCAAAGAAATCTCTGGTGGGTCAGGCTTGAAGTATGCCGCTTCATCCATTGCTATGCTTGGTAAGAAGAAGGACAAAGACGGTACTGATGTTGTTGGTAATATCATCAAGGTCACTATGCACAAGTCTCGCTTTACTAAAGAGAATAAGAAAGTGGAAGTGAAACTGTCCTATGATACAGGTCTAGACAGATACTATGGCTTGTTAGAACTTGCTGAAAAGTATGATATCATCAAAAAGGTATCAACTCGTTACGAACTACCAGATGGTCGCAAAGTATTTGGTAAAGCAATCAACGAGAATCCAGAAGAGTATTTCACTGATGAGATTATGGCTCAACTAGAACAAGCGGCAAACAAAGAGTTTATGTATGGTCGTGATGATGAAGATGAAGTAGTAGAGGAAGAAAATGAACTTGCCGAAGTTTAATGTCGTTGAAAATAAGGAAGCGTTTCATAAGGACTTGATGTGCATTGAAATATTGGAAGGTGACTACGCTGGGGTCATGTTCCAATATGACAACATTCGGATGGAAGAGAAATCTGAAGACGATGTGAGGATGCACTTTAACTTCATTACTATCAAGAATGAGCAAGGTTTAGACTTGACAGAAGAGCCATTTATTGATACAATCGGTGAAATATTAAACGAACTATTAAGGAACTTTGTTGATGCGGATAGAACTGATGGTGCTGAAACACCTTCTGAATGATGAAGGTTATGCAAGACGCACACTACCATACCTCAAGCCTGATTATTTTCAAGAGAGACATGAGAAAACCATTTATCAAGAAATTGATAAGTATATCTCTCAATACAATGCTCTACCCACTAGAGAAGCGTTAATAATCGAACTTGATAATAATGGTAAGATATCAGATGAAGACTTTTCTGAGTGTAGTTCTGTCATTGGTAATCTAACAATAGAAGAAGAAGTCGATAAAGAATGGCTGATTGAAAAGACTGAGAAGTTCTGTCAAGAGAAGGCTATCTACAATGCAATCATGGACTCGATATCAATTATTGAAGGAAACTCAAAAGAGGAAAAGGGCGCAATCCCTGAGTTACTATCCGATGCTCTTTCTGTGTCTTTTGACCCTAGCATCGGTCACGACTTTTTGGATGACGCTGATGATAGGTGGGATTTTTATCATCGTATTGAAGAGCGTATTCCATTCGATATCGACTACCTTAATAAGATTACTAAAGGTGGTCTTCCCAAAAAATCACTAAACATTATCCTTGCTGGAACAGGAGTCGGTAAATCGCTTGCGATGTGTCATATGGCTTCTGCTAATCTACTAGACGGTAAGAATGTTCTCTATATTACTATGGAGATGGCAGAAGAAAAGATTGCAGAACGAATTGATGCGAATCTGTTGAATGTGACACTGGATGATTTAGCATCACTTCCAAAAGATATGTATGATAAGAAGATTACAAGAGTAAAGGGTAAGACATCTGGTAAACTGATTGTCAAAGAATATCCAACTGCATCCGCACACACTGGACACTTTCGACATCTATTGAATGAACTAAGACTAAAACGCTCATTTATTCCAGACATTATCTATGTTGATTATCTAAATATTTGTATGTCATCTCGTATCAAGTCTGGCTCTAATGTCAACTCATATACCCTCATAAAAGCGATTGCAGAAGAATTGAGAGGACTTGCAGTAGAAAGAGTAGTTCCGATTGTCTCTGCAACACAGACAACGAGAAGTGGTTATACCAGTTCAGATATTGGACTGGAAGATACTTCAGAATCATTTGGTTTGCCTGCTACTGCTGACTTCATGTTTGCTCTTATCTCTACTGAAGAACTTGAAGAATTGAATCAGATTATGGTCAAGCAGTTGAAGAATCGTTATAATGACCCTACCTTGTATAAGAGGTTTGTTGTTGGTGTAGATAGAGCGAAGATGCGTTTGTATGATGTAGAACAAGAAGCACAACAAGATGTGCTAGATGGCCCTGTGATGGATAACTCTGAGTTTGGAAAAAGAGATAACGAGGAGCAGATGATGAAATGGGCTACCAAAACAATGGGAAGAAAGGACTTTAGTGGGTTAAAGGTATGATAGAACTTGCATATGCTGGTATGGTAATATGCAAACTCGTTTCACAAGACATTGACAAGAACACTGATAATAATGACAGAGTTTGCGAATACAAATGTCAAGATAAAAGGAAAAATGAAGTAGTGTATACGGACAATCAATATCAATGTCCTAGAACACTTTATGTTGATAAGTTAGAGAAAGACAAATGACACGATATATTAAATGCCCTATGTCTATAAAACAATTTGCTCACCATACTGAGTATAAGGAAAGACTGCTGGATGCTATCTCTAATTCGTGGGCTGAAGAATATGTTTATCCAGATTGTTACACTGATATTGATAGGTGTGACTATGCAAGGGCTGGTGATTTAACTAAGCCATATTTTCACATGATTGATAAGCATATGTTTAATCACCTAAAAGAAATTTACAATGATTGGGGCTATACCTTTTTCAAAATTCATGACTACTGGTTTCAGCAATATAAAAAGGGAAGTGAGCATGGATGGCATACTCATCTGAACTGCTCCTTTACTGGAGTTTACTATCTCGACCTGCCTGAGGATGCGCCAAAACTTCAGATAAGAAATCCAGACTCATTACATGAGATAGAGACAATTGATGTAAAAGAAGGTGATGTCGTGATATTTCCTTCACTGGTCTTGCACAGAAGTGCAAAAAATCAAAGCGATGAAATGAAGACAATTATTAGTTTCAATATGTCAGTATCTTTGGAAAAGGTTGAAGGACTATATGATGACTAGAAAAGAAGAACTTCTAACTATTCTGATGGAAGAGTGTGCAGAGGTAATTGTAGCCGCATCAAAGATTAAAAGATTTGGTGAGGATTCAGAATACCAAGGTGAAAATGCACTTGAAAGTTTGAATAAGGAATTAGGAGATTTGTACTGTATCATTGATTTGATGCATGGTGAGGATTTGGTTTCCTATACCAAAATGGATGAGTATGGTGCAAAGAAGCATGAAAAACTAAAAGTATGGAGTAACTTGTTTTGAACAACTTAATTTTTATGATAGCCTTTTTGGTAGCATTGATTATCATTGCACCATTTGTCACCATCTGGTCACTCAACACACTGTTTGGACTAGGACTTGAATTTAATGTAGCAACTGTCGGTGCAGTATTATGGCTACAAATGATTACCTTTGGTAGTGGAGCATTCTCATCAGCAACGAGGAACAGCAAATGAATTATGAAGTAAGACGACATGGTGACAAGTGGAAAGTCTATGAAAACCGCACACAACAATATATCACCACAAAAGACAAAAAAGAAATTGCCGAATCAATCGCCGAATCGTTGAATAATGGTGCTGGATTTGACGGAGAAACTCCAAGATTTTTCATAAACGAATCATATAGTTACGAAACGCCTTGACAACTATCTAGAATTTGGTATAATGTATCTGTTATTGAGAGATAGGGATACATATGTTACTAATAAATGTCACAGGTTGTAACGGTAGAAAAGCGGCTTTGCTGAAAAGAGCCGCTGAATTTGCTTTCTATACTCTTATGCCTAGAGTTCAAAACTTTGTTGGTATTGACATCGTAGTAGAAGAAAACTTGGATGTTTCTGCTTATGAGGTTATGATTGGTGAGCGTGAGTTTGAAATCACCATCAACAAAGAAGAAACGGGCGATGACCTTCTAACTGCTGTTTTCCATGAAGTTGTTCATGTCGTTCAAGATTTGCGTAGATGGAAGCGTGAATTGAGTGACGGTAGGATGATGTGGTTTAATGAAGACCATACAAAAACTACTTACTATAATCAGCCTTGGGAAAAGCAGGCATATGAACTGCAAGAGGAAATTCTGGAGAAGTGGTATGAGTAAAGAATATCGTCAATTAATGGGTTTTACAAATAAAACAAAGTTTCAAAAGTATCTTGGTGCAAAAGATATTGTTCAGCCTAATTGGGAACTAATCTATCAAAAGAATGATAGATTGATTGAAATCTTTACACAACTTAATGGTCTTCTTGCTGTGTCCAAAAAACTGGACATTGAAGAGATTGTTTCTTCTGTTACAAAGACTATTAAAGATAATGAGATTCTGCCTCGTCTTAACAATCATGGTAGAGCGATTGAAAATGTGTATTACAGTTGGTTACAAGGATATCTAGCCGAACTGGTGTTCTCGCCTCTTATCAAAGAAAGTTTGAATCTAACGACCATAGAAAGAAATGGTGGCGATGATTTAACTGACATTGAAACTTTCAAAAGAACTGGTGATGCTGATTTGATTGCACCAAATGAAAAGGTGCTGATTGATGTTCAGGCAGGATTTACTGGTGGCACATTCGATATCAAAAAGCACAAAGTTATTCATGCGACAGAAAATGCAGAATACACCAGTTTCGTATTCTTTGCTGATTTGATGAATGGTTCATACGCAAATATTGAACTCAATCCTTTGGTGAATGAAGAGTTTTTACCTAATCCTAGATGGGAAGGCCAACTTTGTTACACTGTTGACCCAGAAATTTTTTCAACTTTTTTGAAAAAAAATTAAAAAAAGCCCTTGACTTTTTCTGTAGACCCATTATATTAGTATTGTAAGAGAGAGATTGATTCGGAAAGAGAGGTTTGATTATGGCTTACATTTCACAAGAACAGAAGAAAGAACTTGCCCCTGCTATTAAAGCGGTTCTCAAAAAATACAATATGAAGGGTAGCATCGGCATTGACCGTCACACTAGCCTTCGTGTTCGGGTCACTGAAGGCCCTTTGAAGTTTGATGATTATGAGCAAGTCAACACTTACCACATCGAAAAGTTCTACGGTAAAGACACTAAAGAAACTGCTTTTCTGACTGAACTTGTCGCCGCTATGAAAGGCACTAAGTGGTACAACAACAGCGACTACATGACCGACTACTTTGATGTCGCTTATTGGATTGATGTTCATGTTGGTCGGTGGGATAAAGCCTACCAGCAGACTGTTTAAGAAAGAGAGGTTATTATGAGTAATGCTACCAATGAAATGGTTAAAGAAAACATCCTTGATGAAGTGATGGCTATGACTATTGAAGAATTTCAAAATGCGATTGATGAGAAAAAAATTGCTGGAAACACAATAGTCGATGAAATGGTCGAAAATTTAGTTATGGAAATTTTTCAAGAAAAAGCCATTTAGGGGTTGACATTTCTGTCAATTCTGCTAGTATATAAGTATAGTGATTCGCAATAGAGAGAGGTTTTATTATGAATATTGATTTCACAAAAATTGAAGTGATTGAAGTTGAAGATATTGATTTCAATGATGCTCCTGACTTCTGTGATGCTTTCATCGCAGAGGCTCTAATCGAAGGTCGTGAAGCGACTGATGAAGAGTTAGACATCATCAATGAAAATGCTGACTTTGTTTACAAAGCAGTTACAGACTATCTTTACTAGAGAGGTAAAATCATGTGGGTAGCAAAACCAAATTTGAACAATAACACAGGTCTCAAAGAGTTTGAGAATGTGAAAGATGCTGTGAAATATCTTGAAGAATACACAGGTATCGAAATGGCTTATGACCGTAATCGTAAGACGAAAAAAATCACTTACGATTGGGAATTGATTGGTAAATTGTGGGAGACTGCTAATGTCTAAGATGTGGAAACTTCACCAGATTGTTCTGGATAAAGGTGTTGTTGAACTTATCAACAAGGAAGGGTTTCAAGCCCATGTCAAAGGTGTTGCTTACACTGAAGCATTGATGAAGGGTGACCCTAAGATTGGTTTGATGCACAAGTGCTATGACCATGTTGCCAACATTGTTGCTGATGATTTGGAGCATTGTTTTGAGGTTGGTAACATTGGCCCTGAAGACCGTATTGAACGGTTGGATAAGATGCACTCGATTTCTGTTGGTGATATCCTTGAGGATGACACGGGCAAGAAGTTTGTTTGTGCGAAGTTTGGTTGGGAAGAAGTGAAAGAGGTGGCATAATGAGTAATCAACGACCCTTGAAGCGCAACAAGTCATACTTCAATGATAGTGGTGCTATGTTGCGACAGGTAATCAACTTTGCAGAAGAAGCAGAAGAACTGCTAGAGAAGCAAGGTGAAGAGGATGCCGCTTTCTACTTTGGACAACTAAAAGATTGGTTGCGTGAAAATCCATCAAAAGGTTTTACGGTGCCAACACATCGAATATTAGGATTGTGATATGAAATTATATTTGGATATGGATGGAGTCCTTGCAGACTTCTTTGGTGGACTAGAGAAAAGGTTCAATGTTGCACATTGGAAACAGATTCCCAAAACTGAGGAATCCATCTATGCGCTAAAGGGAACTGACTACTTTAATACGCTAGAGCCTTATCCTACTTCTTCTAAATTGATAGAGTTTGCTAAAACTAATTTTGGTAAGGATTGGGGTATCTGTTCTTCACCACTAAGAGGTGACAGAGACAACTCCGCATTTTGGAAAAGAATTTGGTTAGACAGGTATGGTTTCATGCCTGAGATTGAAAACCTTATCTTTACAGGACAGAAAGAACAGTATGCTGTCAATAAAATTGATGGAACTCCAAACATCCTAGTGGATGATAAGCCTGATAACATTAGACGCTGGATTGATAAAGGTGGCATTGGTATCAAGTATCAAGCAAATGAAGATGATTTGGAAGAATACCTTTTTGTGGAATTGATGAAATGCGTAGAGGCAAAATAAATACAAAGGAACAATATATCCAAGCAAGGATTGAGTTCCTAAAGGATGAGTTGAAGGTAACACACGACTGGCGTGACCAGATGTGGTATCGGAAACTCATTCAAGAACTTGAATGGATTCTTCTGGTAGATGCTGATAAAGCAGAAAAAGAAATCGAAGAAATTGCAAAAAAAATTAAAAAAAATGTAATTTAGCCATTGACATCTGTGCTTACGCCACTTATATTAGTATTGTAATGATGAGAAAAGAGGTAAATATTATGAATGCAGTTGAGAAACTCCTTGAGAACATCAAGAAAGATTACTATGAGTGGACAGTTGCTTGCGCTAAAGGTGACTTGAGTGAAATAAATAAGCGCATGATTGCTGAGTTCAACGAAGAACTTGGTTACAAAGAGGGTAACAAATACATCAAAATTACTACAAAGAACGGTGGTAGCGTTTGGGGTTTTGTCGTCAACACTGAGACTGATAAGAAGTTTCAGAAGGGTGACATTCTCAAGCCCGCTGGTTGGGCGGCGCCTGCACGAAATGGCGCCCGTGGTAATATCTTTGAGGACTACACTATTCGGTGGACAGGTCCTCTCTACTTGCGCTAGTCGCAAGCGTGATACGAGACGGTCGGTCACGAAAATAGAATCAAAAAGCCCTGCCTAGGAAGTGGGTTGCCGTCCAAGTTTCAGAGTTTGGTTTGTCGGACTACCTCTCTCTCACTCTCTCTAAATAGTCCGACACTCTGAGGGGAGGCGCAATGTCTCCCCTCTCCCCTAAACAGGAGAAGGAAATGAAGTTCAAAGAGTTATATTTTCACTCAGTTGCTATTGCAGTAGGTGTTGGTGTTCTTACTGGATTTAGTGGAATAGCATCTGCTGAAACTGTAATTGATTACACAAAAAATATTATTAATCGAACACCGTATAATGTTGAAGTCTGCACTGATAAAAATGTATCTGGAGACAGAACTGGTGATACACTAAAAGGTGCTATTATCGGTGGTTTGATTGGTAACAATATTAAAGGTGAAGAAAATGGCGGTGCTATCGGTGCTGTTATTGGTGGTATGCTTGGCCATGCAAATAGTGATGCTACTTCTGGCACTCAACGAGTCTGCGAAGTAACAACACGATATAATGAAGAGGTGATTGAAGTCTATTCACATTCAGTGGTGACTTTTTATCATGATGGAAAACAATATCAATTGAGGTTTGTTAAGAAATGAGTGATTGTGTAGACTTTAAGCAGATTGAATATCATCAGATGACAATCTATAAAACTATGTCAGTTGGAAATGAATGGATTGAAGAACAAGGTCTGACAGTAGATAGGTTCAAAGAAATCCTATCACATAAAGGTAGTGGTTGGAATGCTCCAGAACCATATGGTGAAGAACCTACAGATGAAGAAGAAGATATTTTCATGGAAATTGTTTGGGGTGCAGACTGTATGGACTCCGAAGAAGATTTGTGGACTGACCGTAAAGGCGGTTACGATATCGACTATGAATTGATTGAGGATAATGATGAGTGATAGACGATATAGAATCTTTGGTGCTAAATATGAGTTGTCAGATAAACTTATGCAAAATCCACCACACACGCCTGGCGAAAAGGGTGGAATAACTTGGCCTGATGAGTTGACTGCAAAACCAAAGGTGTTTCATATTGAGATAACTCAAGATAGAAAACGAGTTGCATTTCTAACTCGTAAAACTTATGCAGAAGCAAAGCAAGTAGGTGAAGAGTATGCCCCGTCAACTGTTTAAGAACCGATATGGTGATACGCAGTCATTTGAATGGACAGAAGACAGAAATATTCTTTGGCGTGGTTCTCGCAGTTATGAGAGAGTTTCTGTCGATGAAGAAAATAATATTACAATGGTTGACCCTTCTGGTGGCCCCTATTTCGCAAAAGGTGATGTCATCGACTTTCCAAAAGACTTTGAGGGTTACACTATAAAAGGATTCGAGCCTCATGAGGAAGGATATATAATTCTTGTATGAGTTTGCGCCTATGGTGAAATTGGTAGACACGCTAGATTTAGGTTCTAGTGCGAAAGCGTGGGAGTTCGAGTCTCTCTAGGCGCACCAAATTATTCCCTGTTAGTTCAGTTGGTAGAACAGTGGACTGTTAATCCATATGTCGTTGGTTCGAGTCCAGCACAGGGAGCCATTTGCTGAAGTAGCACAGTTGGTAGTGCAGTTGATTTGTAATCATCAGGTCGGGAGTTCGAGCCTCTCCTTCAGCACCATATGCGGTCATGATGTAAGGGTAGCCTATCTCGTTGCCAACGAGAGTGTGAGAGTTCGATTCTCTCTGACCGCTCCAATGGAGATTAAATGAACACAGATATTAAAGATTATGTTTGGGTATTCAAAAATGAAATAGATGATAATCTGTGTCATAACTTGGTATCTGATTTAGAAGATAGTTTTATCAATTGGGAACAGCACACATATCGTGACCATAAGACTGGTGAAGCGTTAAATCTTAATGCTAACAAAGAACTTGATGTAACTTACATTGATACAGAATCACACAATCAATTAATGGATATTACTTGGAATGTAATTGACAAATATATAAAAGGATTGGGATTTGATTGGTTTGCTGGATGGGCTGGTTTTAGTGCAATTAGATATAATCGTTATAGAAATGAACAATTAATGAGTATGCATTGTGACCATATACAGTCTATTTTTGATGGTAACAAAAAAGGTATACCAACATTATCCATTTTACATTCTTTGAATGATGATTATGTTGGTGGTGATTTTTTAATGTGGGATGATGAGAAAATCAATTTCAATAAAGGTGATATAATGGTATTTCCATCAAACTTTTTATATCCTCATCGTGTAACACCAGTAACCAAAGGTGTTCGTTATTCAGCAATATCATGGGCGTTTTAATATGAAATATAAACAAACAAGCGAAAATGGTTGGACAGTTGAAGTTCAACAAGACGGTAAAACTAAAGAGTTGTATATTGAGTTTCCACCAGACTGCATCAATCAAGTTGGTTGGGATGTGGGTGATACTATAATTTGGGAGGAACTTCCAAATGGCTCTTTCTCACTAAAAAAGAAAGAGGAGTGATGTCATTCTCACTTAACAATTGAATGACTGGTGCCGCCTGGGCAAAAAGGGTTGACTTTGTTCAGCCCTTTTTCTATATTATAAATAGTGGGTAAATAAAACATACGAGGGTATCATGCTTACATTTACAGAGCATCAACAACTGCAAGAAACAATCGGACAGGCCGGACTTGACTATGAAATAAAGGTTCACTCTGCTATGAAAGCCGCAAAGATTCCAGGCCTAGAGGCTGGTGACAAACCTGGCGCTGGTTTTTCTAATGTAGGTGCTGGAGATATTGAAGCATCCTATAACGGTAAACCATTCAATATTGAAATCAAAGCATCGTCAAAAGACCAGATGGGTGGTGGTTCTTTTCGCTATGATATGGCTACTGGTATGTTTACACCAGCAAAAGAAATGGACCCAGAAGATTTGGAACTGCTTCTTGCTGGTGCTAAAGAAAAGATTGATGATATCAACAACTATATCAAAGCCGCTAGAAAGATTGAACCAGTTCAGTTTCACAAAAACATCTCTGGTATTCCTCTGAAGATATCCGTTGATGGTCGTGCAGAACTAAAGAAAAGAGGACTGCTTGCTAAAATCAATAAGAATACAAAGACATCTGCAACATTTATCGCTAAACATTATAACAAAAAGGGTGTTTACTATATCAATGTAGGTGGTGCTGGACTGTTCTATATGGGTAAAAATCCATTGAAACTTGATGTGCCAGAACTAAAGGGTGAAATTCAAATTGAAATGAGACTTGGTTTCGGTGGTGGTAAACTATCATTCCCTACACAACCAGAGCCTACATCGGCTCGTTCTGCTGGTCTAAGACTGCAAGGAAGACTCTTGACAAGAGGGAAGTCTTCATATAGTCTAGATAATGTAGAAGATGTAAAGAAACTATTTGGTGTGAAATGAAAAAGTTCTCAGCCTTTCTAATCGAAGAAAAAAATACACATATGGAGCATATTGAGGACAATGTGCTAAATGGAGGCGTTCAAGGTGCAAGGGAAAGTATCAATTTTCTTAGGGGCCTTCGGGATATGCTTGCTGGTAATAGCAGTGGTGCAGTCAATGTTAGCGTCAAATGGGATGGAGCGCCTGCAATCTTTGCTGGAACTGACCCTTCCGATGGGAAGTTTTTTGTAGCAAAGAAGGGTGTATTCAATAAGAATCCAAAAGTCTATAAGACTGATAAAGACATTGATGATGATACCAAAGGTGATTTGAATGCTAAACTGAAACTTGCATTGAAGTATCTACCTGACTTGAATATACAAGGTGTGATTCAAGGTGACTTTCTATACTCAAAGAGAGATTTGAAAAAGCAAAAGGTTGGTGGAAAGTCTTACATCACTTTCCATCCTAATACAATCGTATATGCGGTGCCTACTGATGTGCCACTTGCTAGAGAGATATCTAAAGCAAAGATAGGTATCGTCTGGCATACAAAATATACAGGCAATTCTTTTGAAAGCATGAAAGCATCATTCGGTGAGAATATTGCTGACAGTCTTACTCAATCAAGTGCAGTATGGTCAGTCGATGCAGAATATAAAGATGTGTCTGGTTCTGCTACACTCACAAAGAAAAAGACAAAAGAGATTACTGACATCCTTTCCAATGCTGGTAAAACATTCAACAAAATTGATGCGGCTGGACTGAATGGTATATCAGATAATCCAGAACTGTTACAGCGCATGAAAACTTTTCTGAATACAAAGGTTCGTGCTAGAGAAAAGGTAACTGACATACCCAAAACTGTTGATGAAATGGTAGAATACTTTCACAACATCTATCAAATTGAGTTGGGTAAAGCCGCTGAGTTAAAGACTGAAAAGGGCAGAGCGGCTAAGAAAGAAAAGATTGAAGGTATCAGAAAAGAAGTGATGAAATATTTTTCTGAGACAAATAAAGCGAATCTTGAAAACATCCTACTTTTGATGAACTACATAGTAGACGCAAAAGAAATTTTGATTACACAGATGAACAAGGTAAAGTCACTGGATACATTTTTATTGACAGACAAAGGTTTCAAATCAACAGGACAAGAAGGTTTTGTTGCTATTGACAGAGTTGGTAAAAATGCTGTAAAACTAGTTGATAGAATGAACTTCAGTTATGCTAACTTCTCACCAGAGGTAAAGAAAGGTTGGCAAAGATAAAGGATTGAATTGATGATTGAATACTTGATTAAAGACCAGATATACCTTTTGTATATCGCTTTCATTATGCTTAGTGTTGGAATGATTAAAGAAAATAATCTATTTGCTGACATCTATACATATCTCACAAAAGCATTCAAATCAAAGAGACTCATCGTAACACTGATGAGTGCTTTCACTGGTATTCTACCTATCCCTGGCCGTGTGACAACATCTGCTGGATTGTTAGACACAATGGCGCCTGATAGAGGTGAAAAGGGAAGAGAGAAATATGGTATCGTTGACTATTTGTCAACACATCACTATTATATGTGGAGTCCATTAGAGAAAACAATTATTGTTCCTATGGGTGCATTAGGATTAACCTATGGTGCATTAATGGGTATGCTTGCTCCAATGCTTGTTGTTTCTCTTGCTCTTATTTTAGGTTATATCTTCTTTATGGTAAAAGAGGAAGATGTGATTATTCGTGAGTTCTCTGATAAAGATTTCAAAATCAGTCGAATCACTAGAGGACTTGTTCCATTCTTATTTGCAATTGGTGCAGTTATCTATGGTGTCGAACCACACTGGGCTTTTGGTGGACTAACACTATATTACATGATTCTGACAATGACATGGGATTATAAGAAACTTCTATCCTATATCAACTGGAATGTAATTATCAGTGTTGCAGTAATTATTGCACTTGCTAACTTTGCAAAGTCAAACACAAATGATATTAAAGCATTCTTAGAAGGAACTGTTTTTGACTTCAATACACTAACAGGTATTGCATCTGTATCTGCATTAGGTTTCTTAGGAGCATTTGCACTTGGCTCTAGTTCAAGATTTATTGCTTTGTCTGTGCTTCTTGCTAGTGTATATGGTGTAGAATACTTTGTTTGGTTCTTTGCAATTGAATTTGCTGGATACCTAATTTCACCAATGCATAAGTGTGCTACTATTGGAATGACATACTTTGGTACACCATTTAAGCGTTATGCAAGTGTATTGGGATTATGGGCAGTTAGTGTTGTAACTACAGGTGGATTGTTCACCTTTGGAATATTATAAATAACTGTAAAGATAACAGAATCATTCTACACTGATTCTAAACAATTGTCAAGCGTTAAGTCTAAGGAAAACACGCAAATGAGTAAAAAATTAGTATTCACATTTGGTAGGATGAATCCACCTACTATTGGACATGAGAAACTGGCTAACAAGATTAAGTCAGTAGCGAAACAGGAGAAAGCCGATGCTCGTATCTATCTCTCCCATACACAGAATCCAACTAAAGACCCGCTATCCTACAAGCAAAAACTTACTTTTGCTAAAAAGGCATTTGGAATTGCACACCAATCAAACGCAAAGCAAATCTTCCAAATCCTCAAAGAAATCTACGCCGACAAATACACAGACATCGTTATGGTGGTCGGTTCTGACAGGGTAGGCGAGTTTAAGACACTTCTAAACAAATATAACGGCAAAGGTGACTATGAGTTCGATAGCATCAAAGTCGTTTCTGCTGGTAAGCGAGACCCCGATGCAGAGGGTGTCGAAGGTATGTCAGGCACTAAACTGAGAGGCTTGGCTGTCAAAGGACAGTTTGATGATTATGAAGATGAGCAAGGTAAAAAACAGCCTGGTTTTGGTAGTGCCGCCGCATCTAAATTATCTGACAGAGATAAGAAGAAGATGATGGACATGGTGCAGAAAGCACTATCAGAAGAAGTCCTAGAAGACTGGTCAGACGAAGATTCTGCTCTGTATGAAGAACTAGAATTACTAGACATCAATGAAGCACTTACGCCACAGCAAAGACGCAAGAGAGCAATGATTATGAAGCGTCTTGCTCCTAAACTTGCTAGACAGCGCAAAATTAAAGCGAAACAAAAGGCTGGCGGTGAGAAACTTCAACAAAGAGCAAGAAAGCAAGCAATTCAAAAAGTCAGAGAAAGAATCGCTGGTGAAAAAGGTGAGAAGTATAGTCAGTTGTCTCCATCTGCAAGACAAGCAATTGATAAGAGAGTTCAAAAGCAGGCAGGCATCATCAATAAACTTGCTACTAAACTTCTACCATCTGTTAAGAAAAAAGAGATGGAGAGAGTAAAGCAAGCAAGAACACAATCAGAAGATTTTGATGCACTGATTGAATCAGCACTAAAAACTATCAAGGTTGGTGAAGATGCGATTGGTGCAAAAGACACACAATATGCTCTAGTCAAAGAACGCAAGGTTATTGCTATTGGTTTGAAAAGCGAAATGCAGAGACTTTCTATGAAAGAAGGTGGCAGAGTTTGGAAAGTCAGTGCTGAAAACAAGGTTGGTGATTTGGTAGAAGCAAAGACTAGACAAGACCCTGAGATTAAAGATATTGAAGGCACACAGCCAGCGAAATATTACACTGGTGATATGTCTAAGTCTACTAAAGAAAAGAGAGCGGCTTACTTTAAGAAGCAAGCAAAGAAAGATGATGATAGCAAAGCGGCGTATAAACCAGCGCCTGGCGATTCGTCTGCTGAAACCAAACCATCAAAGTATACTAAGAAGTATCAACAGATGTTTGGTGAAGAGATTGAAGGTCTAAAAAAGAAAGCAGACAAGTCTGGTATCTCTTACGGCATTCTAAAGAAAGTCTACGACAGAGGTATGGCCGCTTGGAAGTCTGGTCATCGCCCAGGCACAACACCACAACAGTGGGCGTTTGCAAGAGTGAACTCATTCATTACTGGTGGTAAAACTCGCACAACTGCTGATGCAGACTTATGGGCAAAGCATAGTGGCAAGTCTGAATCTGTTGAGTTAGAAGAAGCAAGAGCAAAACAAGCAGTTTCGGGTGGCAAGGTTCAGAAACTTGTTACTGCACACGGTCTGAAATTTAAGGGTAAGGTTTATAAAGAAATAGATATGGAACTGAAGGGTATTGATAACAATACTCAAATGGTTACATTTAATATTATTCATCCAAAAGAAATCTTTGGAAATGAAGTTAAAGTTCCATTCAAAACTTTGAGGAGAGGTCCATTCATGGCAACCGATACCTCTAAAATCAATGATGAAGCAGTGTCTCCAGCACAGCAAGCGGCTATTGCTATTGCTAAGAAGAAGTCTGGTAAGTATGACAAAGACGGTAAGCGTATTGATGAAGCATATGAGATTGGAACAGATGAATATGCAAATCACACAAAAGATATGACGCCAGGTCAGACTGAAGGTTTGAAAAAACATCCTAAGTTAAAGAATCTAAAAATACCTACTGGTGCAACAGCACGAAGAGTAAAAGACGCTGAAGCAAAGAGCAAAGCAAGAAAAGAAAGAAGAAAAGGCACAGCACTAGCGGCGGCATACAATCCTGATGATGATTTTGGTGGTAAGCCAGTCAAGAAGTTCAAGGACATTAAAAAAAAGAGTCAAATAAGTGAAGCAATACAATATCACTTAGACACTGGTGTGCCTTTCGCTGATAATATTTTTCGTCATGATTCACCATCATTCTATCGTTTCTTTCAAGAAGCAAGAGTGAGATGGAGAAATGGTGAACTAGAACCAGATGCTACAGACAAACAAATACTGATGACTGACATTGGTATGTTTGGTATCTATGAGGGCAAAGAAGTTCCACTTGATTGTCCGTTGATGGAAGCAGATAAAGATGTAGAACTCAACTCACCAAAACGAGGTGGTTCTAAGAAGTTTTATGTGTATGTGAAGAATGATAAGGGTAATGTGGTAAAAGTGGAGTTTGGTGATACTTCTGGATTGAAAGCAAAGATTAATGACAGAGAAGCCGCACGAAACTTTGCAAGTCGTCATCAGTGTGATACAAAGAATGATAAGACAAAGCCTGGATACTGGGCGTGTAGATTGCCTTGGTATGCAAAGTCATTAGGACTAGAAGGCGGAGGTAAGTACTTTTGGTAAAACCATATAAAGACATACATTTAGCACCAAATGTCTTTGTTCGTGAGTTTGATACAGAAGTAGATAGTGATGAACTTGTATGGCACAGAGACAAAAAGAATAGACACTTTGCAGTGTTAGAAGGTAAAGACTGGTGGTTTCAAGAAGATGATAAGATGCCAGTCGAACTAGAAAAAGGTAAGATTTACGAAATAGAGAAGGGTGAATATCACAGACTTCTCAAAGGAACAAAAGCAACTCAACTTAGAATAAAGATATGGGAAGAAGAGTAATGTCACTAGAAAGCACAATAAGAATGATGACTGAAAGTAAAGTCGTCAAAGAAGATGGACACACAGATGTCGCTTCTGCTAAGAGACAGTGCAAAACCGCTATGGAAGATGCTCAAGCCATCATAGGTGTTCTAGATGGCATGAACGATGAAGATGCGCTACCTACTTGGTGGACAAACAAACTTGCGATTGCGGCCAATAGCATGAACAAGTTGAACGACTATCTGTCAAATCCAACAGAGCAAAAGGAAGAAATAGAAATGGAAGATTTAGACAATCTTATTGAAGAAGCACTCAATGAAGAGGTAAAGTATCCTCACATGATGTATGACCCTGAGACTGGCGAAGGTGTAGAAGCAAAGACGCCTGAAGACCATGATAAACTTGCAAAGAAGGGTTACACACATGAGAAGCCTGAACTTGATGAGGCGCCAAAGATGAAGTATGCTCTTGTCGGCAAAGATATGAAAATCTATTCAATGGGTAGTGATGAGCGAGACTTGAGATTGGACAGGCGTTCTCTTGAAAAAAGATTCAAAGATGTTGCACCACTAAAAATGGCAAGACTTAAAACTGCACAAAAAATTGGTGATACTGTAGATAAATCCCAACTAAAGGAGGAGACAGTGAACGAACATACACATTATAAGATGGAGCCGTTTGGTGTTTCCAGAAGTCTAGTTGACTCTGTAAAAGCAGTTCTTGCTGGCAAACCAAACAGAGAAAACATTCCAGAAGAGATTCTAGACGATGATGTTGCTGACTTTATTGGTGCGGCTTCTAAAGCGGCTGCCGCTGGTAAGAAGAAGTTCAAGTTTGGTGACAAAGAATATCCAGTAACAATCAAAAAGTCTACTGCTGATAAAGTTTCTAAGAAGATGGATGAAGCGGTAAAGAAAGAAGAAGACGAAGAGCCTGCTGACGACAAGAAAGCAAAAGATAAGAAGGACGAGAAGAACGGCAAGAAAGAGCCAATCGAAATCGACCCTGAAATCAAAGAAGAACTAGACATCATTGAAATGGCTGATGCCGACTTTGATGCATACATCGAAGACTTGTCAGAAGAGCAACTTGACGAACTGATTGGTGCAATCGGTAGAGGTCTGAAAAAGGCTGGTAGTGCCGCAGTCTCAGGTGTTAAAAAGGCCGCTAATAGAATGTCAACATCTGGTCGTGCAGACGCCGCACAAGCAAAACTTGCTAAGATTAAAAAGAAAAAAGCAGACAAGGCTCGTTTAGCAAAAGCAAAAGCAGATATTGCAAAAGAAAAAGCAACTGAAAGTAAAGTAGTCAAAGAAGCAGAAATGACTGATGCACAAATGGCTCGCCGTGAAGAAATCGTCAAAGAACTCAAAAAGAAAGAAGATGAGTTCAAAGAGCGTTATGGTGACAAATGGAAAGAAGTCATGTATGCAACTGCTACTAAGATGGCAATGAAAGAAGCAAAGAAGTAAATGAAAATATACTGCGACATGGACATGGTTCTATGTAACTTTCTCAAAGGAGCAGAGAAGGTAACAGGTGAACCATTTCCAGAGAAAAATGGAAAATATTCTAAAGACGAAAAGAAAGCCATGATTGCGGCTACGAAAGGTTTTTGGGATAATCTTGAGTGGATGCCTGGGGGTAAAGACTTGTGGAACTATCTAAACAGCATTGAAGGTGCTGATGTTGAGATACTATCTGCATATGCTTCTTGGGACCCATCATGTAAAAGAGGTAAGAGAGTTTGGATTGCTAAAAATCTAAAACCAAAACCTAACAAAATCCATTTGGTTCGCAGAGAAGACAAACAGAATTACGCTGATGCAGATAGCATCCTCGTAGATGACCATGGGAAGAATACAAGTGAGTTCAAAAGAGCAGGCGGACAGGCTGTCACGCATATAAATACTAGTAAAACAATATCCGAATTAAAGCGGATACTCAAATAAGACAAGGAGAATAGAGATGTCACTTTGGGGAATGAATGACGGAAAGGCCACCGCTGGCAGTATTGTTGTAACAGCGGCGAATAGCACAGTAGTTGGCACTTCCACAACCTTTACCAACTTTGCGGTTGGTGATTTTCTAAATGTCGGTAAGAACGACTATGTGATTACTGCTATTGCAAACGCAACAGTAATGACAGTTCGTGCTGGCGAAACTGGTGGAACACTCGTAGGCGCACAATCAAACAGCACCTACTATGTTCAAGAGAAGCCTTTGTATATTGCATATGGTTCAGTAGGACTAGATGCTAACAATGTCTATGGTGTATCAACATCTGAAATGAACTTTGCAAACACTGCTGGAACAGAGTCAGATATTGTACCTCATGCTGGTTGGAATCTAAGAACTGAAGGTTCTGGTGGTCGTGCAGGCCGTGTGTTCTATGAGACACTCGTAGCCGCATCATCTATCACTGGTGACGCTGGTGACGATAGCAAACTTCCAGAATAAGTTCTGATTTAGGAGTAGACAATGGCAGATAAGAAGGTCAGTGAACTGACGGCAATTACGAATCTCTCTAGAGATGATTTGTTGCTTGTCGTCAACGACCCTTCTGGCACACCAGCCAGTAGGAAAATAACTCATGCAAACTTTTTCGGTAATGTAGTTTCCGAAACGGTTCATGCTGGGTCGGTTACATTTAATGCAAATACCACTGTTGCTGGTAATAAGCAGACCGTTTCTGCCAACTCTACTTTCAATGGGTCGGTTACATATAACGGTTCTATTACATTTAATCAGGGTGCGGTATTTTCAAATACAACTGTTAATGTTTTCAATAGTAATACTATTGTCAATGGAACATTAACCACAAATGGTGCTATTTCGCTTGCATCTTCAGTATTAGCGGCTGGTGGTGTTAATATCATTGGTTCTAATGGTAGAATTAATGCTAACAATGCTATAAATCCAGGCTCCATTACTGAAGCGATGATGCAGACAAAGCCTATCGCTAACACTACAGCGAGAACTTTGATTACTGACAGAATGCAAGTCGCTAACACTCAAGCATTACACACCAGCATTACTGCAAATCTAAATTCATATATTGCAAATACAAATCCTCGCATAACAAATCTATTATCGAGTGTTTCTTCAACAAATACTAATTTAAGAACATTGGTAACTAGCACTAACACTGCTTTAAGAACACTTATATCCGATAGAATGCAAGTTGCTAATACTACATTGCTTGTCAATGATAGGATGCAAGTCGCTAATGTTAATGCACTGATTGCAAACTCAACAGTATATGTAAGTCAAGTAAGAACAACAAATCAGGAAACCATATCAACTCTAAGAGTTAATGGAAGTGATTCTACAAGTGGTGTTCTTATTTCAGATGGTTCTGTTTTAATTTTTAGTAATACTGGCGCTCCAGCATATACTGACTATTATTGTGAATTTTTGAATAATCACAGAGTAAGAGTTCAAGCGCCAACACACACTGCTATTCTAGGTGATGCGGCTGGTAATACAGTTTTGACATTACCTACTCGTTCTGGTAATGTTGCGACTACAAATAGTGAGACATTTACAGGAACTACAAATACAGAAAATCTTAATGTTAATGATGTTTTCAGAATTACAACTAAAGTTTCTGATTTTGCAACATCAAATGCACAAACTGAAAGCGTAACAGCAGGCTCTATTTACTACAGTAATACATATTTGTATGTTGTTACTGATAGTAATACAATTAAGAGAGTTTTGTTAAGCACTTGGTAAATTAAAATATGTTTGAAAATTTGAATGATGATAATTTTATGTTATTCGCCGCAAAATATTATGAAAACGCACATTGCACTGATTTATTAGAATTTCATGATGACTTGAAGAGAATAAGATATATTAAGAGACTATTTAAGAAGTATGAACAGACTGGTGAATTGAAAGATAGATTAGTATTTAATCATCTAATCGTTTTATATAATACCTTTGAACACAGAGCAATGACACGAATGCTCTGTTTCAAGTTAAGTGACCAGTTGCAATATTTGAAACCGTTCCTACTGTTCTTAAATTATTGGAGAACGGACTTTGGTATGATAAATGGAAAACAAATTATAGACAGTGATATTCCTATAGATATGAATATCGCAAAAGTATTAAGGCAGTTAAATGGCGACTAAGTTCGGAGACCTAATTCTAGCATATAATTTTATCAAGAGGTTGGTTACACCTTTTGATGAAACTGATGCGTTTAAGTTGGGTATTATTGACGAAAACGGTAAGAAGATTAAAGAACCTAAGAGTAGTGAAGAAGAACTTTCATACTCCGCATTTAATCGTCTTGTCTTTAACATCAAAAAACTTATTGAAAGAGTTCCAGGCGGTAAGTCAAAACTTGCTTCCTATGCGGCTGCCTTGTTTTTGATTCGAGAATCACAAGACACAAAAGAGCATTACACAGACGAAGAAATCATGCAAGCGTTGGAGGAGAACATGGACTACCTTGCAAAGCACGATAAAAAGACATACAAGAAACTTTTCGAGGATGCTCCAGCAACTTCAACTGCTGGTGTAGCAGGCACAGGCGATGATGCTGATACTGTTCCAGTAAAGAAGAAGAAGCAAATCGAAAAAGATGGTCGTAAGAAAGAAATGAAAGCATATCTCAAAGCATATCTTGAGCGTAGAGCAAAGCGTGAAGAACTTGCTAAGAAAGAAGAAATGCGTAAGCGTTTAGGATTGTAAAATGGCACAGTATCGCAGAGACAGACACGAATATCTTCCGAATGGCAACACTATCTTTGAGGTAGTGATGCTTGCTGATGAATATGGTAATCGTATTGGACCTGCGAATCCATCTGGTATGGCGGTAGATGCTTTTGGAAGAGCAAGAGTGTCACAGCCATTTACACTTTTTGATTCTTCACATCGTTTTGATGATAACGAAGCGTTTGCAACATCCAATACAGCAACAGCAACTTATGAACATTTCGCTAATAATGGTCTTGTTGTATTAGATGTTGATACAACAGATGGTGCTGAAGTTGTTCGTGAAACCAAGAGAATATTCTCTTATCAGCCAGGCAAGTCTCTGCAAGTATTGAATACTTTTGTTATGGATACAGCAAAGACTGGTCTAAGACAAAGAGTTGGATACTTTGGTGCTAATAATGGTATCTTCATAGAGCAATCAAACTCTGACATCTACTTTGTAAAGAGGGCAATAAACTCTGGCACTGTTGCTGAAACAAGAGTTTCTAAAGCAAACTGGAATCTTGATACACTTGATGGAACAGGTCCATCTCGTAAGACACTAGATTTAACAAAAGCACAGATTCAGTTTATTGATGTCGAATGGTTGGGTGTAGGAACAGTAAGAACTGGATTTGTCATTGATGGACAGTTTATTCACTGTCACTCTTTCCATCACGCAAATGAAATCACTGATACCTATATGCAGACTGCATCTTTGCCTATTAGATATGAAATCAAAAATACTGCCGCAACTGCTAGTGCAAGTCGAATGAAACAGATTTGCTCTTCTGTTATTTCAGAAGGCGGTTATGAGTTGCGTGGAGAAAAACACGCTGTAGCAACACCAATCTCAACACCAAGAAATCTTACACCTGCCGCAACATATCTTCCAATCATTTCACTTAGATTAAAAGCAAGTGAGTTGGATGCTGTTGTCATTCCTGTCGGTGGTGCTTTGTCTGGTGTTGGTAATAATGCTTACTTCTCTTGGAGACTTGTTCGTGGTGGAACGACAAGTGGTGGTAGTTGGTCTTCAAATGGAAACTCTAGTGTTGAATACAATACTTCAGGAACATCATTTAGTGGAGGAAAAGTAGTTCGCTCTGGATTTGTAACATCGACAACACAGTCTGTTGGAGCAACAGATTTGATTGGTGAGAACTTCTTTAATCTCCAGTTGAGAAGAGATGGACTAGCAGATACAGCAGAAGAGTTTACACTTTTGGTAGCATCAAAGGTTGATAACGATGACATTTATGCATCTCTTGAGTGGGAAGAGATTACACGCTAATGTATATGACAGAGAAAACAATCACTCGCTCAGACTTGGCGCAGATAGAAAAATATGCTGACAAGTTGTTTGCTAAAGTGGGTATTGATGTTGAGTTTACAAAACATTTTCTTGACAGAGTAAATGATGAAAGAAACAAAAAGCAGATAACGCCTGCTGAACTAACTCGTATCTTCAAACAGATTTACAGTAAACATGGTAAACCAATTGCAAGATTAGGACCTGATGCTGAAGCAGTAATGAAAGATATGAGAACTGACATCAATATGCCTTTTGTGTTGAAACTTGCTGGTAACGAACTAGAACTTGTTGCTAAAACGATTATGCGAAAGAAAGATTTCAAGACTTCTAATAAGACTTTCGCAGTAGAAGATACCTTGCAAATCTTACATAAAGAGTCAAATAAACAAGGTAAAAAAACATTTAAGGAGTTCAACGATGTTAAAGAAATGGATGAAAAGCAGAGTATCAGAGAGAACATCATGGGATGGCGCAATGCTCATCGCACTTGGCTTCCTCGTTCTGTTCATGGCGCCTCTCGCTAAGATAGCCGCTGGTATTGCAATCGCTTACGGTGCATGGACTATTTGGAAATCAGAGTAAATGCTTAAAATATATGCTTTAATTATTATACTAGCGATATTGGGTGGTGTAGGATACGGAGCAAAGTATTACTACGATACCACACAAGCGACTATTGCTACACTTAGAGAGAACAATGCAAAACTTGAAGGTGCAGTAGAAACTGCTGAAGCAAGTTTAGCGAGTGTGCAAGCAGATATGGCTAAAATGGCTGAATTAAATAATAAATTACAGGGTGACCTCCAGAAAGCCGAAGAATATGGTGATAATCTGAGAAACAAACTTAGACAAATGGACTTGGTTGCAGATGCAATCAGAGATGCTGAAAATTTAGAAGGACGAATGAATGGTGCTACAGCGAATATATGGCGTGAACTTGAGCGTGACACTGGCGGTGCTGGTGACAAGCCTCTTCCTAGTTGGTTGCAGTCGTTTCCAGCCGGAGCCGGAAATCAAGATAGTAACGAAGGTGGAGAAGACAACAGTACCAGTAGTAGCACGCCCGAAGCCACTACAACTAACTGATACAAAGATATATGTTGTCAACAAAGATAATTTGGATTCCTTTGTTGAGGAGTTCAAAGAGATTCATGGTGACTTAGCATTCGTTGCTTTAAGTATTCGTGATTATGAAAATCTCGCACTGAATGTAGCGGAGTTGAAACGCTTTATCAATCAACAGAAACAAATAATCCTTTATTATGAAGATGCCGTGACACCAGACGGAGAGGGAAATAAAGGAAATGAATCTTCAGATAGCACTACGGATGGCGAAAGCCAGTGAAAGCGCATATTGTGATGATTTGGATGCTAAACTAAAGTATGAGGACTTGGATTTTGTAGGACACAAAATGTTTGATATTGACGGCGCACAATGTCATGCAGTATGGAATAACGAAGAATTTGCGCTATGCTTCAGAGGCACAGAACCATCAGAGATTGGTGATATTCTTGCTGACTTGAATGCTATTCCAAAAGG